>Ga0209199_1006119_pt1 | contig 10256 bp, 15 predicted proteins | sample COGITO_mtgs_1105_7_FD_184805 | JGI IMG/M metagenome (GOLD analysis project Ga0209199, IMG submission 184805) | Pelagic marine microbial communities from North Sea - COGITO_mtgs_110523 (SPAdes) (version 2) | ecosystem: Environmental > Aquatic > Marine > Epipelagic ...
ATAAAACACAAGCTTCTCTATCGTTTCTAATTCAATAAACCACGAATCTGCATATTTGTCGGTACTTGTTAATCGGTTAGCCATTTATTTTAATATTTAATAATTCAGGGTTGTTCGTTTTAAACGGTTGTATGTTTCTGTAAATAAATTCTCTTTCAATTTGATTGAGAGGGAATTGAGGGTCTAGAATATCATTTTTAATCTCTATAGCAACTTCTTGTCCATTGGGGCGGAATATATAGTACCTATTGCCTTTTGATGTTTTAATAAGCTCAGGGACTATTAGAACATCATCCACTAGTTTCTTTTATTTCTGGATTCCAAAATTTTCTTTCGCTTTTGACTCTTTCGCCAAATAGGAATATTATTAATACTTTTAGTTTTTTCATGTTTTGTTCTATTAAAAAAATAACTTAGTATAAACCGCCATTGAAACGGCGTTTATACGGGTGTTATTTTTGGCACGGTACAGGGAGGCTATAACCTGTACCTTTCGACCAAAAAACCAACTTTACCTATTTTTCACTCCTAACCCAACGTTAGTAACTAATGTTTTTTAAATGCCATTCTTTGAATCCACCCTTCTTAGTTTCATCCATGATTCCTTTGACATTGTAGTTGTCCTTCAAATCCTTAATTCTACGCCTTAAATCGCCAATCTTGTAATTAACCATAGCAGACAAGGTTGTTAGTCTTTCGCCTCGTTTAAATGCATCCATAATGGTTTTACATTGACCTCGGAACTTTGGTTCGTTGGCTTCAAAATTTCCCTGAGATGTCGGGTTGTTTTCTCTATGTATTATAAGTCGTGTAAAGTCAATTTCTGCTTGCATAGGTTAGATTTTAAATTTGTTTTATTCCACTATTTCTAATTTCGTCAAGATGCTTGTCAACATCTTTTATTTTATCCATGTTTGGCTTTGCTTTTTTAATTGCTTCTTGCAAGTCCGTGTTTATGATTTTTTTTAAATGAAGTATCTTCATAGATTAGGTTTTAAAATGGTAAATCGTTTGGCTCGCCTACTGTCAAATCTGTTGCAGCTTCAAATGGTGCTTCAGGAATCTCAGACTTTGGGTCTATTTCTATTTTCCACCCCTGAATCGAATTGAAATACTTTGCTTCGCCTTGTGGGTTGATCCATTCTCTTCCACGTAAGTTGATCCCTACTTTTATTTGCTGTCCAACTTGGTAGCTATCTAAAAGATCTGTTTTGTCTTGAACAAATTCCACCATAATGTGTTGTGGATATTGTTCTTCTGTAGTGACAACCAATTCACGTTTTCTAAATCCATTAGAACCAATAGATTGTGTTTCTCCGATAAGTTTGATTTTTCCTTGTATTTCCATTTTTATTTTTAAAATTGACGATTAATGTAAAGAATTTTTTAAATATATACAAATTTAACAAATTATGAGTCTAACTAAAAGTAGAAAGCGATAATATAAAACAATAAATTCACGATAAATACATTATATTTAGAATTGAAAAAAATATACCAATGAAAATTTCATCAAAACAACATGTTTTACGCTGGGTAACGATTGCCATTTCATTCCTAATTATTTCATTGATTTTATGGAATACCTATCGCTTTTTTCAAAAATTCAAGGAAGAAGAGCGCATCAAAATGGAGAATTTTTCTGAAGCACAAAACGAGCTTGGAAAGATTATTGACCTCAACGGAAATATAAGTGATTTTCCTTTAAAAATAATTCAAAGCAATACCACGACTCCGATGATTATTGAAAATTCTGAGGGTAGTTTTCAATCTAAAAATATTCAACAACTGTCTGATAATAATCAAGAATATCTCAAAAGTTTAAGCTTAAAATTTAGCAACGAAAACACTCCTATTGAATTTATTTATGAAGGCGAAACACTCTCGACGATCTACTATGGGAATTCTGATTTACTGAACAAACTGAAGTATTATCCCTTTGCACTTGTCTTGATTTTTTTGTTATTTAGTGGGATTGTCTATTTTTATTATAAGAGTTCAAGAACGGCTTCTCAAAATAAACTTTGGACGGGAATGGCTAAGGAAACCGCCCATCAAATTGGAACGCCGTTGTCTTCGCTTATAGGCTGGACCGAACTTTTAAAATCAGAAGCTGTGAATCCGGCTTACATTGCTGAGATTGAAAAAGATATTCATCGTTTAGAAACCATTACTGAACGCTTTAGTAAAATTGGGTCAATTCCTCTATTAAAGACTACCAATATTGTAACGGCAACACAAGAGTCTTTTGACTATTTGGAATCTCGAAGTAGCAAGTTGATCACCTTTAAAATGAATGCTCCAGAGGAAGACATTTTAGTCGCTTTGAACCCCGAACTTTACAGTTGGACCATTGAAAATTTGGTTAAGAATGGAATCGATGCCATGAAAGGTGAGGGCCATATTGAGGTTTCTATACAGGCTACAGAAGCGTTGGTTTTAATAGATGTTAGTGACACTGGAAAAGGGCTTTCTAAAAAATTATTTAGTAAGGTTTTTGAAACAGGATATACGTCTAAAAAACGCGGCTGGGGATTAGGATTGTCTCTTTCCAAACGAATTATTGAGGAATATCACAAAGGAAAAATTAGAGTATTTCAATCTGAGGCTGGGGAAGGCACGACACTTCGAATTAGTTTAAAACGCTTATAAGAAAGAGGTGATTTTTTTTGCTAGAGCTTCAAATTCTGCTGGAAGCAATATTTCTTTTTTGATGAATTGCGCATCCTCCATGCTATTTAAAGGAATCAAATGTACGTGCACGTGGGGCACTTCTAGTCCAATCACAGTCATCCCAACACGTTTGCAGTCGACTGCTTTTTCTATGGCGAGGGCAACGGTTCTTGAAAAATCCATCAATTCTAAGTAGTCCGAAGAATCTAAATCAAAAATCTTATTGACTTCTTTTTTTGGAATACAAAGCGTATGACCTTTGGCATTGGGATTAACATCCAAGAATGCTAAAAATTTGGCCGTTTCAGCGACCTTATAACAGGGTATTTCTTTGTTAACTATTTTGGTGAAAATCGAACTCATGGGCTACTTATAAGAATTAATTTATCTTGAAATATTCATGATTTCAAATTTCAAAATACCATTAGGGACCTGTATTTCAGCAATATCTCCAACGCTTTTTCCTAACAATCCTTTTCCGATTGGTGAATTTACAGAGATTTTTCCTGCAGCCAAATCTGCTTCACCGTCCGCCACAAGAAGGTAGTCTAATTCCATTCCGTTAGACTGATTTTTTATTTTCACTTTAGACAGCACCAATGCTTTGGAAGCATCGAGTTGAGATTCATCTATCAAACGGGCGCCAGCCATGGTGTCTTCAAGTTTTGCAATGCGCATTTCTAGCATGCCTTGTGCTTCTTTGGCAGCATCGTATTCTGCATTTTCACTCAAATCGCCTTTATCTCTTGCTTCCGCAATCGCTCTTGAGGCTTTGATGCGTTCCACATCTTTGAGTTGCTTTAACTCGTCTCTTAATCTTTTTAATCCTTCGGCCGTGTAGTAAGATACATTGCTCATAACTGATAATTTTTAAAGTAGTCGTTCATTTAGGTTTTTGAATAGTCTAATCTTTATTTAGAACTAAACGCAAAAATCTCGTTTCCACGAGATTGCACTACAAATATACAAAATATTTATCTTACTGTGGTTTTTGTCGTAAATTGAGCCCTTAATTTACATGAATCTTAGACTTCGTCAAATGTCATATCAATCTAAAAAAATGAAGCTTAAAACATTGAAACTGTATGCTATGTTGCTCTTTCTTTGCATGTGCTGTTCAAAAGATAATAATACCGATGCAAATTGTAATTTTTTAGTCAATTTCAATGTATCCGCTTCATTAAACCTCAGCCTTTCGCAGTACAATCAACTGACGTTTCCTAACAACCCTGTGTATGTTCCTAACGAAGGAAATGGCGGAATCATTGTAAATAATACAGGCACGGGCTATGTGGCCTTTGATGCCGCAGACCCCAACCATATTTTCAGCGATTGTTCGGTGCTTTCTATCAATGGACTTAAGGGGACTTGTGGGTGTAGCGATGCCAATAAATACAGTCTAATTACAGGGCAATCTTTAGAGAATACAGCCTTGCGTTGTGTGCTTAAAGCCTATTTTGTAGAAAAAAACGGCAATACACTTTATATTTCCAACTAAAAAAATAGCGCACCGAAGTACGCTATTTATCTTCTTTAGTTTAATTTTTTAAAACTTCAAAGTAAGCCCTACCAAGAAATTTCGTGTGGCTTGAGGGTAATAGCCCGCTCCTTCAATCGTGGTTACTTGACCAGGAACTGACCAGTCGTCATCGTAAGTGTAATAATAGCCATTGGACACATATTCTTCATTAAGAATGTTATTTATTAAAGCTGACACAACTACAGATTTAAATACTGATTTTGGATTCCAACGATAAGAAATATTAAAATCATTTACCAAATAGCTTTCAAGTCTTGAAGCTTTAGTATCTGTATTCCCCATATATTGTTCTCCAACAAATTTGGTTAAAAGGTTTAAACTTAGATTTTTCACAGGACTGTAAACAAACATATTTGAGGCTACAATTTCAGGTGAAAAAGAAATGTTTGTGGTTCCAAAGTCTTTAAGAGCACCATCCACTTGAGAAAAGGTTTGTTTGTTTTTATTAGAGCTCAACGTGATGTTTGGTTGCACCCTAAGTTTATCAGAAAACGCATAAACAGCCTCCACTTCTAAACCAAGTCTATAGCTATCTCCACTGTTCGTTCGGACAGGCGAGCCCACATCATCCAATGCGCCTGTAAGGATCAGCTGTTCGTTGTATTGCATGTAATAGGAGTTGACATTTAACAGCAGCGCTCCCTTTTTGTAACGCCATCCAATTTCAAAATCATTTAACTGTTCTGATTTGACGTCTGGGTTGCTTTCAAAATCACTTCGACTTGGCTCTCTGTTGGCTCTTGCATACGATGCATATACATTAGAGTGCGCTGCTAATTGATAAGTGACCCCAACCTTCGGGTTAAAGAAACGGTAGGTTTCATCAATCAACATATTGACCAAATCAGAAGTAAGCCCCGATGTCTTATAGCCTACATTTCTGAATTGTAAATCTCCAAAAACATCTATTTTAGAATTCAAAGTATAGGTCGCTTTTGCAAAGGCACTTAAATCTGTTTTCTTTCCATTTCCAAAATAATATTGATCTCGAAGCGAAGCGTTTTCAGCAAATTGTTTTGCCCAAATCACTTCTCCAAAATGATCGCCATCATAGGTGCTATAAGACCCTCCAAATGTAAGGTCTAATTTAGTATCGCTATAGTTTGCGGTCGCATTCATCACATAATAATCGTTGTCTAACCAACGTCTTCTAATAAGGTCAGTGACTGGCGTTCCATAGGAGTCAACTCCCGTAGCTTCAACAATTCCGCCGTAGGTACTCACCTCATCGTCCGTCCTGAACTGCTCAAAATAGCCACGACCAAATGTGTAATTCAGCCCTAAGTTAGTGGACCAATTTTGATCGATTTTTTGATTCCAATGGAGCTGATAATGGTCTTGCTTATAGTTGTCAATTTCATTGTCATAGGTATATGGATTTTGTCGACGGTTCTGATCTATTTCTTCTTTTGTCAACCCAAACCAAGACTGGTATGTTTTTTCATGCCCTCCAAAAACCAAGGCCTTAATGAGTGTCCCATTCTGATTGTAGGTTCCTTGTAAAAAATAGGATTTAAGGTCCGAAAAAGCTCTGTCAACATAGCCGTCCGATTTAATCTGTGACAAACGCCCTGCAACTTCAAAAACGTCATTAATCTTGCCTGTACTGAATTTAACGGTATGCTTTCGTGTGTTATAACTTCCAAAAGTATTTGAAATTTCAGCAGACGATTTTTCTGAGACAGCATCTGTTAGTATATTGATACTCGCTCCAAAAGCACCCGATCCATTAGTGGATGTCCCTACGCCTCTTTGGAGTTGTAAGCTTTCTACGGAGGATGAGAAATCTGGTAAATTTACCCAAAACGTTCCTAGTGATTCCGCGTCGGTATAAGGAATCCCATTGATGGTAATGTTGGTTGACAAAGGACTGACGCCACGAACTCTAATTCCCGTGTAGCCAATACCCGCGCCAGCATCGCTTGTAGTGACGACTGATGGCAAATAATTTAATAAAACTGGGAGGTCTTGACCTAGGTTTCGAGGCTCTAATTGGGCCTTGGTCACATTGGAATGCGTAATTGGTGCATTTGGTTTTACTCTAATAGATTGAACCAAAACCTCCTCTAAAGTTTGTGTTTTGGTGGAATCGTTTTTTACTTGATTTTGTTGTGCAGTCATTACGGATGTTGCCAATGACAGTGCAACTAAAAGGACAGATTTTTTCATACGATAAAAATAATATCGAATAAAAAGAGGTCATTATTCTTTACAAATTAATTACAAAATTTTTGAAGCAAATGCTTCGTCAAAACTTCAATTAAACTAATTAGTTAATTGAAACTCACATCCCTAAACAGCATTATCTGTTCTAGGTTCAATGGGTATGATCTCAGCCGATATCGGCACCCCTTTATTGAGAACGGTGCAAATATAGTTTAGATTTTGAAATTGAAAAGAATTTTTAAAATTATTTTACTTGATGTGTAAACTTTAAAAATCATTCACTGTTTTAACAGGGTTGAATGTGATAATTGGAACTTCCACAAAAATTGTATTCCAATCGGCCATGCTGCCATTCCATAAACCGGGCCTCTCTAAGGTTTTGAGTTTTTGACCGTATTTTGTTTTTGTCGTCACAAAGTAAGTATTAGAATCTATAAATTGCTCTAAATCATAGGCTTCCCCTTTGTAATTTTTGACACCACAAATAATATCAACAGGATTAAAGTGCGTGGCATTTGTCAAAATAGCTTTCTGATTTTTTAGATTTATATCCACTTGACTCGCTTCTACTATTTGCAACGATACTTCTCCATTGTCATGCCTTACCCAAAAAGGGCCACCTCCAGGTTCACTTTCATTTTTTACCATCCCACAAACCCGCATTGGGCGGTTAATTTTGGACTGTAAATATTCGATTTTATGCTTATTTGCATATTTGCTGAATTGAGAGCTAATTACAATATTTAGGTTTTGGGTTAAAAATCCTGCAATTTCTTCTATATCAACTTTAGATATGCCTTTAGACTCCAAGGCTTTTGCATAGGAAAATACCTGACTTTGCGTCTTCAATAATATGCCCGCAAGTGCTTTTTTATAGCGCACTATTTCATCTAGATAGTTGTTAACCACAACATTATCTACATTTTTAATAAAAATAATATCGGCATTAATTTGATTTAAATTTTTTATTAAGGCACCATGTCCCGACGGTCTGAACAGTAGTTTGTTTTTTAACCTAAAAGGGGTGTTTTTTAAATCTACTGCCAAAACATCTGTATTCGGTTCTTGATTTGAGAACGTGATTTTGAATGTGGTATTGGTTTTGGTTTCAACCTGTTCTTGTATAGATGCTAATTTTGTCTGGAATTGTTTCAAATGCGTTTTAGTAATCGTAAAATGCAATACAGCTTTGCCATTTACAGAAGCATATTTTGCCGCTTCGAATAAATGTTCTTCAAAAGCGGTTGAAATATGATTTTTGTACTTGTGAAAAGGCAATAATCCTTTGGGGATGTTTGAATAATTTAAATACGTTTCTTCTAAGATGGTCTTCACAAACAAGAGGCGTCTTTGATCTAAAGTGAGCAAGTCATAATCCGGGATCATTGCCCGCATTTTAGCAACTGCTTCATCATGAAATGGAAGTTTTTCGATGGTTACAAAAAACAAAAACAATTCAGTGATTTTATTTTTATTTATATAAGAATTGATCGATTCTTTTTGAGGGTCGTAATCCGCCAAAAATTCATGCAACATCTTAAACATTCGCGAAGCTGCCCCAGAAGCTGGTGTAAATTTAACTACGGCAAGACAGGTTTTCTGTTCTTCATAATATTCAATGAACTCATTAATTTCTAAGTCTGAAAGTTTTATGATGCCTTTGCCTATAGTTGCCGAGGCTTTTAAATTCACAAAACCTAGAGGTGACTTATAGTGCTCTAATTGCTTGGCAACATCTGTCAAGCTAAGCCCTAAGCTTTCAAAATGCTCTATGTCTGAAGGGGTATAATTCAAATCGTTGGTATTAAAAGTTGGTTTATGTGGTTGACCGCATTTTTCAATCGGTTCGTTTTAGAACCGCTTAAAATCACATAAGGGAGCTCCTGTTTTTGTAAAGCCGCTTCAAATGCTGAAAACATTTTTTTTCGTTCATAGGGCTTGTCTCTCAAATCGTCTGCCACCCAAGGAACATCAATGTCACATAAAAAGTACAAGTTATAACAATTTTTTTTAGCATAGTCCTTAATTACAGGATCACAGTACCCATCATAGTAAACTTCAGAGTATACTTTTGTTTCCAGCAGGTTGGTATCGCAAAATAAGAGTTCGTCTGTTTTGGCTGCAGCCGCATTTTCTAATTGCATTTGACCGATCGCAATTGGCAATAAATCAGACCGCTCACAGGTTTTTTGTTCAATGTCCCATTTATTTTGAAGATAGTCTCGCGCATATTCAGCAACCCAATGTGTGCCGTAATGTTCTGCCAACGCTTTAGATAAGGTTGTCTTTCCTGTAGATTCTGGACCAAATAAAACTACTTTTATGCAGTTTGAATGTTGTTGTTCAAGTGTTTTTTCCATGCTAAAAATCCAAATATAGCTATAATTGTAAAACCTAAATATTGTAAACTAGAAAATGTAAACCCTTTGTAAAAATATAGGGGCACTGATATTATATCTGCCACAATCCAAAAAATCCAATTTTCTATTTTTCGTTTTGCCATCAACCACATCCCTACAAAAAATAAAGCTGTTGTGAGTGTATCTACATAAGCTACCCAGCCCTTCCACATATCAAAAATCTGATAGACCACAAACACAAATAATAAGGTCGATATAAAAATAATTACCCCTGTGAACTGTTCTCTTTTGGTCATTCTAGATATTGGAGTGACGTGTTCGGAATCTACTTTTCGGGTCCAAATATACCATCCATATAAACTCATTATAAAATAATAGCCGTTAATCATCATATCGCCGATAAGCTGCCATTTAAATAATAAATACACAAATATAGAGGTGCTTACCAATCCCGTTGGAAAGACCAGAATATTGTTTTGTTTGGAGTACCAAACAGAGGCAAACCCAAAGATGACGGCGGTTATTTCTAGCACAATATCCGTAAGTGCATAGCCGCTGTATTGTTCAAATAAAAAATTAAAAATGTGGCTCATAATCGCTGCGATCGCTTTTTACAATTTTCATGTTCAAAACGACGTTTTCAATATCGTTAAAGGACGTTTTGATCGTTGCTGTCAAAAATAACATTAAGGCATCGTACTCTCCATAGATTTGTGTGCTTAATGGATTTTCGAGGACTCTAAACTCAGAGTCACGCAATGCTTTTATGAAGTCTATAATTGGAGGCTCAAAATCCGTTTGTAGTGGCATGAGTGTAAATTCTACTGAAATGTTCATTTAAAAATACTATTAAAAATTAGGGCCTACAATGGCACATCCAAATCCTTCAAATTCCATGAAAATGGCTTTATACTTAGACCTCTGATTGTCTTCAATAACCCAAGCTGTTGTACTGTTAGCCTCTGTTCCAAAAGGCAGAACCAAAAAATGTTTTTTAAACACCATTCCTGAGATTGCATATAATTTATAAAGCGATTCTTTTATACACCAGATCCAAGTCAATTTTTGAATCAGTTTAGGATCCTTTTCAGTTAAGTAAGAATCTTCATAGCCAATAAATTTCGAAGCAATTTTAATTATTTTTTCGCGTTGTTTTTCAATGTCAACCCCTACTGGTCTTGAACTCACCACCACCGCTGAAAATGTATAAGAATGCGTAATAGAAATGTGTTTTCCATCTTTCAAATGAGGTTTCCCAAATGCATCATATACCAAATCTTCATCTACATAGCCAAATTCAGCAAGTAACATTCGAACACTTAAAAATCCACGTTGATGCAATTCACTTTTCATCCCATTGACGCGCTCTAAACTTTCAGCTTTCAACACGAGTTGCCCAGTGAAAAAATCTTTGGATTCAGAGATCTTCCAGATTTTAACAATAGTTTGTGAATTTAAAACAAGTGATTTATAAAGTGGCATTTAATTTTTAAATAGTTAATAGTTATCTTTGCAAG
>Ga0209199_1006126_pt1 | contig 10246 bp, 6 predicted proteins | sample COGITO_mtgs_1105_7_FD_184805 | JGI IMG/M metagenome (GOLD analysis project Ga0209199, IMG submission 184805) | Pelagic marine microbial communities from North Sea - COGITO_mtgs_110523 (SPAdes) (version 2) | ecosystem: Environmental > Aquatic > Marine > Epipelagic ...
GTGGCCCGCGTTCAAACAACAACGTCCCAAGGGATTGCTCCAGCTCTTTGATTTGCACAGACAAAGCGGGCTGGGAAATCGCACAAGCATCAGCGGCCCGACCAAAATGGCCGTGGCGAGACAAGGCCTCGAAGTAACGGAGCTGTTTGAGAGTCAAATTCTTCATAACTTGAAGTTATGAGAGCAATCAAAAATTGCAACTTAAAATAATTCTAAGTAAGTGATATTCATCAATAGAAGCCGCGCGCGTTTGCGCTACTTTTCTGCGGCAGACTGAAACCAACATCGGAGAAGACAAATGGACGGTAACAACGCCGGAAAATGCCCAGTCATGCACGGGGCTGCACTGCAAACGACACACAGTGTGCGCGGGAACAAAGACTGGTGGCCAAACCAGTTGAACCTGAAAATCCTCCACCAGAACGCTCCTGCCTCTGATCCAATGGGGGCGGACTTCAACTATGCTGAAGAATTCAAAAAGCTGGACCTCAAAGCGCTGAAGAAAGACTTGCACGCGCTGATGACGGACAGCCAGGACTGGTGGCCTGCTGACTATGGTCACTATGGCGGACTTTTCATTCGTCTGGCTTGGCACGCGGCAGGCACCTATCGCACCGCAGATGGTCGCGGCGGCGCCGGTGGCGGACAGCAACGCTTTGCTCCGCTAAACAGCTGGCCCGACAACGGCAACCTCGACAAAGCCCGTCGTCTACTTTGGCCGATGAAGCAGAAATATGGCAACCAGATTTCCTGGGCAGACCTTTTCGTGCTCTGCGGCAATGTTGCAATGGAATCGATGGGTTTGAAGATGTACGGCTTTGCCGGTGGTCGCGCAGACACATGGGAGCCCGAAGAGGACATCTACTGGGGCCGCGAAGATGAATGGCTTGCGACCAGCGACCATGAACAGGCCCGCTACTCCGAAGGCCGTGAATTGGAAAACCCGCTTGCCGCCGTGCAAATGGGTCTGATTTACGTCAACCCGGAAGGTCCCGATGGCAACCCAGATCCGCTCGCCTCTGCCCGCGACATTCGCGAAACATTCGCGCGCATGGCGATGAACGACTATGAAACTGTCGCGCTGACCGCCGGTGGTCACACTTTCGGCAAAACACATGGCGCGGGTCCTGCAGAGAACGTTGGCCCTGAGCCAGAGGCCGCTCCGCTTGAGGCGATGGGCTTTGGCTGGCTGTCCACCTACAAATCCGGCAAAGGTCGTGACGCGATCACGTCAGGCCTTGAAGGCGCGTGGACTGCGAACCCGACACAGTGGGACATGGGTTACTTCGATGTATTGTTCAAATACGACTGGGTCCTGACCAAGAGCCCCGCTGGCGCACAGCAGTGGACGCCCAAAGACCTTCAGGAAGAGGACATGGCACCTGATCCAGAGGATCCGTCCAAAAAGGTTCCAATCATCATGTCTACGGCCGATATGGCCATGAAGATGGACCCCGCCTATGAGAAGATTTCGCGCCACTTCCACGAAAACCCAGCGGAATTTGCGGATGCCTATGCCCGTGCATGGTTCAAACTGACCCACCGCGACATGGGGCCAAAGGTCCGCTACCTTGGCGATGAAGTGCCCGCTGAAGATCTGATCTGGCAGGATCCGATCCCAGCCGTAGATCACGACTTGATCGATGATGCAGATATCGCAGCCCTGAAAGAGGACATCCTGAATTCCGGTCTTGCGAACGCTGATCTGGTGTCTGCGGCTTGGGCTTCTGCATCCACCTTCCGTGGCTCTGATAAACGCGGCGGTGCCAATGGTGCACGCATCCGTCTCGCCCCGCAAAAGGACTGGGAAGTCAACGAGCCCGCGAAACTTGGAATGGTTTTGTCAACACTGACAATGATCCAAACCGCGTTTAATGAGGCGCAAACTGGCGGCAAGAAGGTCTCACTTGCGGACCTGATCGTGCTGGGTGGCTGTGCCGCGGTCGAAAAGGCGGCCAAAAACGGCGGTCACGATATTGCCGTGCCGTTCACGCCGGGCCGTATGGACGCAACCGAAGAGCAGACAGACGCCGAAAGCTTTGAGCCGCTTGAGCCGACCGCCGATGGTTTCCGCAACTACCTGCAGTCAGATTATACCGTGCCTGCCGAAAAGCTGCTGGTGGACCGTGCGCAGTTGCTAACGCTTTCTGCACCGGAAATGACTGTACTTGTCGGCGGCTTGCGCATGCTGGGTGCGAATACTGGCAGGTCCAAACATGGTGTCTTCACAGACAAGACCGATGCGCTGACTAACGACTTCTTTACGACCCTTGTGGACATGGGGATCGATTGGACACCAGCAGGTGATGACACCTACGAGGGGCGTGACCGCGCCACTGGTGAAGTCAAATACACTGGAACACGTGTCGATCTGGTCTTCGGCTCCAACTCGCAATTGCGGGCGTTGTCGGAAGTCTATGCGCAGAACGACGCAAGCGCGAAGTTCGCGAAAGACTTTGTTGCCGCATGGGCAAAGGTCATGGACCTTGATCGCTTCGAAGTGAAGTAAAACAAGCGGGCGCGGCCTACCCTTGGCCGCGCCTATACTCTATGGCGGACTGAACACTAAGTGATCGGTCGCCACATGCACACCCAAACATTGATTATCGGCGGCGGCTTGTCCGGCTTGTCCCTTGCGCACCGGCTGGCGCAGGCAGGGCATGACTATCAGCTCGTGGAAGCGCGCGAGCGGCTTGGCGGGCGGATCAAATCACTGGTTATTGATGGCGCGAAATTTGACCTTGGCCCCTCATGGGTTTGGCCGGGCCAGAACCGTGTGGCGCAGCTTGTCTCAGGCCTAGGCCTGAATTTGTTTGAGCAATGGAGCGTTGGCGACCAGCTTTTTGAACAGCCTACTGGTGAAGTGATGCGGAATGCAGGTTTTATGTCGATGGCGGGGTCATTGCGCATTGCTGGCGGATCAAGCGCGTTGACTGATGCATTGGCAGCGCAGCTCGACCCTGCGAGGGTTCACTCCGACCATGCTGTTAGTTCCATTGACAACAGGCCCAAAGCCACTCTTGCAGACGGGAAAACCATTACAGCGGACCGGATTGTCCTTTGCATCCCGCCACGCCTGATCGGGAACATCAAGTTCACACCCGCCCTGCCCGATAACGCACTGAAAGCGTTACAAGCGATCCCAACATGGATGGGCGCACATGCCAAATTCATCGCTGTCTATCCCACTGCGTTCTGGCGAGATGACAATCTCTCAGGTGACGCAAGTAGCAGGCGGGGGCCTTTGGCTGAAATCCATGATGCAAGTCCACAGGACGGGTCCTATGGCGCGCTCTTTGGGTTTATGGGGCTACCAGCTGATGTCCGCTCGCAGGTAGGGGATGCGCTGGAACCTGCGGCCATCGACCAACTTGCCAACCTCTTTGGACCCAAGGCACGCGCTCCAATCGCAACAAAGCTGGAAGACTGGTCGCAAGCACCATTTACAACAACCCAAGCCGACGCGACACCCCCGCCCGGCCATCCGCCCTACACAATGCCATCCGAGGTGCGCGACTTATGGAACGACAAGCTCTTACTCGCCGTAACGGAAATGGCACCCGACAATGGCGGATTGATCGAAGGTGCGCTGGCGGCCACCGAAGTGACCGCCGCTCAGATCTTAGCTACCTAGCTCATTCTGCGGGAGCCAGCCCTGGTCCTGTTTCAAAGCGCTTCGCACGGCGTTCCCCCAGCATCAGCATCGCAGGGGTCACTAGCAGCGTCAGCACCGTCGCAACAACCAAGCCACCCGCAATCGCGCTTGATAGCTCTGTCCACCACTGGGTCGACGGCGCACCATACACAATCTCACGTGTGAAGAAGTTGATGTTGAGACCAATCACCATAGGCATCAAACCAAGTGCAGTTGTCACAGAGGTCAGGACGACAGGGCGCAAACGCTGCGCACCAGTCCGTAGGGCCGCTTCTAGCGAAGACATCCCATCGGCTTTCAACTGATTGAAAGTATCAATCAAGACGATGTTGTTGTTCACCACAATGCCGGCCAAGGCGATCACGCCAATGCCGCCCATCACAACGCCAAACGGTCGGCCCGTGACCATCAGCCCAAGCAACACGCCTGCAACCGAAAACACAATCGCCGACATCACGATGAACGCTTGCCAGAAACTGTTAAACTGGGTGAGCAGGATAACAAACATCAGGCCAATAGCTGCCAAAAACGCTCCAATGAGGAATGTCATTGATTCCGCCTGTTCTTCGGCCTCGCCACCGAATTCAACATGCACGCTCGCCGGCAGATCAAGTTTTTCGATCACGGATTGCAATGCGACCGTCTGGTCATTCGCCAAGACACCCGCCGCCACATCAGCCGAAACCGTGATGACACGCTCTTGGTCGATCCGGGTAATCACACCGCTGCGGGGGGCCGGATTGAAAGACACAAAGTTCGAAATTGGCACAAGGCCGGCATCAGTTGGAACACGAAGCGCCTCAAGTTCTGCAAGCGTGCGGTCACCCGCGGGGAACCGCACAACAATATCAACTTCGCCATCGCCATCTTCGGGGCGGTAATCCGCAACCGTGATCCCCCGCGTGAGCAACTGTACGGCCTGACCTAACAAGGCAACACTTGCGCCGCTGCGCGCCGCCTCAGAGCGATCAACTGAGATCTGCCATTCCACGCCCGGACTTGGGCGGGTATCGACGATATCAATGAATCCACCCATGCGGTTCATTTCGGCTGTGATCATTGCCACGGCGGTTTCCTGTTCGACCTGATTGTTGCCGATCACCTCCAGATTGATCGGCTTGCCCCCTCCGGGGCCACCTGAATCGGTCTGCACCTGCACATCAATGCCGGGAATCTGGGCCATGTCAGTGCGAATATCCTCGGCAATCAGAGCAACCGTGCGGCGCGTGTCCCAATCAGCCAATTCCAGCTGGATAGCGCCAATAACATCGCCACCGTCAGTAGACCCGCCAGAACGGGCATAGACGCTCGCGATCTCGTCGTAATTGGCAAGCCGTGCTTCGACCTGCCGGACCAATGCATCTTGCTCATAAACCGAGAAATTGTCCTTCGCGCGCACTTCAACCTGAGCATAATCGGGCTCGACGTCTGGAAAGAACGTCAGGCCATTGCCAAAGCTGCCGTAAGCGACAAAGGACGCAACAAGTGCCATCATCGCAAAGCTAAGCGTCGTCCAAGGGCGCAAGATCGACCATTCCAGAACGCGGACGTAACCGCCCATAAACCCCGTCATTTGACGCGGATCACCATGTTCGGCGGCATAAAGCTGCGCCTTGGATTTTGCCGATTGCGCCTGCCGTTTGCCAATCATGCCGCCCATCACGGGGATAAAGACAAGCGCCATGAAGAGCGACGCAGCCAACGTGAAGATGACCGTGATAGGCAAGAACTTCATGAATTCGCCCACAACACCGGACCAAAACAGCAGAGGGAAGAACACACAAAGTGTTGTCGCGGTTGACGCGATGATCGGCCATGCCATACGCTTTGCCGCGCGGGCATACGCCTCTTTGGGGCTTTGCCCTTCGTGCAGATATCGATCTGCCAATTCGACGGTCACAATGGCACCATCCACCAACATTCCCACAACAAGGATCAACGAAAAAAGCACAACGATATTCATCGTAAAGCCCATGAAATAGAGCCCAGCGACGCCTGTCAAAAACGCACCAGGAATAGCCAATCCAACCAGCAATGAGGACCGCAGGCCCAGCGCATAAACGACAACGATCATCACCAGAATGATCGCCGCAATCACATTTGCCTCAAGATCAGAGAGCATGGATTTGACGGTTTCGCTTTCGTCCAGCGTATAGCGGACCTGAACGTTGTCTGGCCATTCACCTTGGGTCGCCTCGACAACGGCACGAACTTCGGCAACCGTTTCAATGATATTGGCGCCAACCCGCTTTTTGATCTCTAGCGCTAGCGCTGGTTGGCCATCGATGCGTGCAAATCCTGTTGGGTCTTCAAATGTGCGTCGGATCGTGGCGACATCAGCAAAGGTCACAACTGTCTGGCCGCGTACAAGGATTGGCAGCTCCATCACATCTTCTAGGTCTTCAATCAAACCTGGCACTTTGAGAACCAATCGCCCCGCTTCGCTCTCAATCGCACCAGCCGCAATCAACTGGTTGTTATTGGTGATTGAGTTGATGAGCTCGCTGAATGAAATGTTATAGGTTTCAAAGACTGTGGGATCGATCAAGACTTCCATCAGCTCTGTGCGCTTGCCGCCAACATCAACCTCAAGAACACCACTCAGCGCTTCGATATCGTCCTGCAAATCCTCTGCGAGCTTGTTGAGCGTTCGTTCAGGGACCGGACCTGACAGGATAACCGTCAAAATCGGGAAAAGCGCCGTATTAATTTCCGTGACAGTTACGGTGGCATCAGAGGGCAATTCGCTTTCGACTTTGTCAGCGCCCTCACGGACCTTATCCAAAGCGTCATCCGCATCAAAACCTGGCTCAAAATCTAGTTGAACAGCACCACGTCCTTCGCTTGCCGTCGCAGTCATAGACTTGAGACCTGTCAAAGAGGCAAACTCCGTCTCGAGCGGGCCAACCAGCACGTCTTCGGAATCCTGTGGCGAGATGCCGTCAACAGATGCCGAGACAAAAACAATCGGGATCGGGATCTCGGGATTACTCTCTTTTGGGATCGACATGTAGGACAAAGAGCCGACTGCCAGCAAAAACACCAAGACTAGCTGAACGACCTTGCTGCGATTAAAGGCTGCGTCAATCAGGGCGTTCATTGGGACACATCCGCTGTTTGATCCGCAGCCATCGGACGTGGATCAACTAGATCTCCGGCATTCACAAAGCCTTGCCCCACCGTGATGATATTTGCCGTTTCAGCAAGCCCTGTCACCCAAACGCCATCTGTTTGCGCTCGTACAATCGCAACAGGCGAGAATGCAACGGTATTGTCATCCAAGACAGTCTTGATGCCCAAATCTCCATTAGTGCCGAGCGATAGGATCGCAGGTGAAATGAAGTGGCCACGCGCTTGCCCAGTTGGAAGCGCGATCCGCGCACTAAGGCCCGCTGGCATTTCACTCTCGGGGTTCTCAACAGTCACTTCGACGCGGAAAGTGCGCGTTTGCTGGTCCGCATTGGCACCAATAAAGCTGACGATCCCACTCCGTTCTTCGCCCGTAATAAAGCGCACAGCGGCCTCTTGACCTGTTTCGATGCGGGATAGGGCCTGTTGTGGCACCTGAAGGACGACTGTCAGCGGGTCATTGTCCAGCACCTCTGCGATCACATCGCCGCTGTTGACATATTCGCCCTCGTCCAGCGTCAGATCGTTCAATCGTCCGGCAAATGGCGCGCGCATAATTGCTTTTTCCAACTGCTCATTGGCAGCTGTCACTGCGGCATCTGCGGCGGCCTTGGCGGCACGCGCAGCGCTCACGCGATCTTCTGTGGCCAATCCACGATCTTGCAACGCAATAGCATTGTTCAGATCACGCCCTGCTTGATCAAGCTGTGTCTGCGCCTGCAACAGCTGCGCCTGCAGTGTTTCGGCATCGACGCGGCCAATCTCTTGGCCCGCGGCCACCAGATCACCGCGATTTGCGGAAACAGATATAACCTGACCCGCAGCCTCTGCCTGAACCATCGTGGACCGATCAGGAACGGATTGCCCTTCAGCGCTTAACACCAACTGCACATCTTTTGCCAAAGACGGCATGACAGCAACGGTAATGGCACGCTGGGCGGATTGTGCTGCGGCTTCCTCTTCGGTCGTCGAGGGCAGAATATAGCCACTACCCATCCAGCCAACCAACAAGATTGCCAGCAAACCGGCGATCCACTTTGAGCGCCCAGCGCCGCGGTCATTTTCAAATGTGAGTTTTCCAGCCAAATCGGGCTGCGTATCTTTCGCCATGAGGCAATCCTTTGGAATTATGCATAAACACGTAAATAACGCGCATTTTCGCGAGTCTTATGGGCCTAAATAGGCCTGACCTGTAACATATACTAGACAGGATCGCTGTTATTCTCATACCCCACCTACCCCACCGCGCTGAACAATGACCTACAACAGCTGCAGCCGGCTTTGTTTCAGAAGGGTAATCAGCGTTTCTTTCGCGGCAACACGATGGGCGCGGTGGATTATTTCTGCCTGCTCTACATCACCTAAGACAATGGCATCCAGCACCTGCCGGTGGGCCTTATTTGATGTAACAGGCAGCGGGCGCAAAAAGAGCGTCACTGCCTTTGCCCGACGAACCTGATCAGCCATCATTGCGACAGTTGCAATGACACGACTATTCCCACCAAGCCGCACTAATTCGGTGTGAAAGCAATCATCGGCAGCGGCCCATGCTTCGCGGTCTGCGCTGGCAAGTGCTGTGTCCATATCTGCAATGCTTTGTGCCAACACGGCCAGATCAGAGGTCTTGAACCGACGTCCCGCCGCCTGCCCCGCCGCCATGCTTTCAAGAACCGTCAGAACGTCATAAATCTCTTCCATATCCTGAACGGAAATTGGCAAAATCCGCACGCCCTTGCGCGCCTGCACGGCGACAAGCCCTTGGGCCTCTAGCGTCAGTGCCGCTTCGCGGACCGGAGTGCGCGACATTCCCAGTCGGAGCGCCAACTCTGTTTCCAAATGGTTCGAACCTGCAGGCAACGCGCCGGAAAAGATCAATGCGCGTAGCTCTTCAACCGCCATGGCAGAGTTACTCTTAGATTTGGGCGGGTTTGCAGCAGTCATTTAAATCTCCTGCCTCTGATGGGTTCGCGCAGCCTCATAAATTGCCAGTTCAGTCGCGATCACGGCAAGATAGTCTTGCGCGTGGTTCTCAAATGGCGCGTCCTTCATAAGACCTGCAACAACATGCGCCTGCAGCGCATGGGTGCAATCCCCACCGAACCCTTCATGCGTGTCGGGGGGCAAGATCATTTGCTGATCTGTCGCGCCGAAGGCACGCAGGTGCACGGCGCCATCGCCCGTCAGAACAAGAGTACCCTCTGTCCCTTCAAACAAGCCCTCACCCATCGTACGGCGAGTGTTGTCGGAGGCGTGATCAAGGCAGCGGTTCCCATCTAGAATCGTGCGCGCGCCGTTTTCATGCGTAAATACAACATACCCGGCGTCTTCACCCGCGATCACGGGGTTCACCGTTTGCAGATCCGCATAAACATGCGTCGGATTACCAAACAGGAACCGAAATACGTCGATGAAATGAACACCTGTCTCATGGATTAAAAAACGCGGCATTTCGCGAAAATAGGGCTGCCGGTCGAGATAAGCCTCTGCGCCTTGCCCGTCACCCGGACGCAATCTGAAAGTCGCGCGCAGAGGTGCGCCAATGCGTCCTGTCGCAATTTGTTCCTTGATCACGCGATACCAAGGCTGAAACCGGAAATTCTCGTGGATGATAAGCGGTATGCCTGCGTCATTCGCCAAAGCAGCCATCGCGCGGGCCTCATCCAAAGAGGTACAGAACGGCTTTTGGCAGATAATCGCGCGCGGCTTGGCAGCAAGAGCCGCTTTAATCGCAGAGGCATGGCCTGTGGGCGGTAAAATTATATCAACGATATCAGCCTCGGTTGCTCCCAGCATGTCAGACATATCCGTAAACGCGGCAACGCCAGCGGCCTGTGCTTTCTCCGGATCAAGATCACAGACGCCAACCAGCCTTGCATTTGGCATCCGTTTCCAGCTGCCAATATGAAACTGCGCAAAATATCCCGCGCCGATGCATGCAACACGCAAGTCCATCAGGCGAGTGCGGCCATGACGGCCTGTCCTGTTTCCTGCGTCGATGCTTGACCACCTAGATCAGCGGTCACGACAGTGCCTTCCTCCATCACCTGTTCTACCGCCTGCCGTAGCCTTTGCCCATCAGTTGTCAGCGGCGCAATGTCATGGCGTATCCCAAGCCACTCCAACATCATCGCGGCAGATAGGATCATCGCCATCGGGTTCGCCTTGCCTTGGCCCGCGATATCGGGGGCAGACCCGTGGCATGGCTGAAAGACCGCCTGTTCCAGTCCGATATCCGCGGAAGGAGCAACACCCAGCCCGCCCATCAACCCCGCTCCAAGATCAGACAGGATGTCGCCGAACATATTTTCGGTGACAAGCACGTCAAAATCCCAAGGCTTCTGCACCATCCAAAGCGCAGTGGCATCGACATAGGCATGATCAGCGACCAGATTAGGAAACGCCTTCGCCTCTTCGTCGAAAATGCCCCGAAAGAACGCAAACGCACGAAAAACGTTTGCTTTG
>Ga0209199_1006128_pt1 | contig 10244 bp, 11 predicted proteins | sample COGITO_mtgs_1105_7_FD_184805 | JGI IMG/M metagenome (GOLD analysis project Ga0209199, IMG submission 184805) | Pelagic marine microbial communities from North Sea - COGITO_mtgs_110523 (SPAdes) (version 2) | ecosystem: Environmental > Aquatic > Marine > Epipelagic ...
AGGGCGCTATTAAGAGTTTGGGCGCTTGGGGTGGTGACTTCTTCCTAGCAACCGGAAACGCAGCTGCTATAGAGTATTTTAAGGCCAAAGGTTATACGACGGTTGTTGGGTATTCAGAAATGATTTTGTAAAAAAAGAGGGCGTTTTTGAGTTCTTTTATATCGTTGTTGTATATGTTTTGTTTTTTAAGCATCTAATGACGCAAAATACAACCGAAACCTGTCTGCCGCAGGCAAGGTAGCAAATCCGACCTGCCACGCTTTAATTTAGAGGACTTTCGCTAATAGGCAAAAAGCCAGCAATAAAGTATATACGGAATTGGCAACTGTAATTTTTCCGCGTTATAAAATATTCTTTAAATCTTGTTTTCCAATTATTGACATAATTTCAACACTATTATTATCACCTATTTTGTAATAAATACTATCAGAACCACAAACACACCGTCTATAATCAGTCTTTATGTACTCGACTGATTCAAATGAAAATGGATTTTTTGATATACTATCAAAATATTCAAAGAATGAATCAAAATATTTATCAGCTTGAGTCATTCCAAATTTGTCAACTCCATATCGGTGAATTCTTATTAAGTCTTCTTTCGCTAAATTACTTAGTTTATAATTTGCCATTAAATCACGGATTTCGATTCCGCTAATATTTGTTCTTTACTCAAATTCGTAAATCCGCTATTTTCAGCTTTCTCCAATTTAGCACTTATCCAATCAATTTTCCTTTGCTGTTTTCTTGCTTGCCTAATTAAATCGTTCACCAATTCGCTTTTAGTAGAATATTCTTTTTTGTCCACTTGATTTTTTAACCACTCATCATTTGGTTCAGTGAAAGAAATACTTTGCCTTGCCATATTGTTTTATTTTGGTGCTAATATGCACCAAAAAAGTTAATTTAGCAAATTAATCTTCAATTTAAACCTTGATTTTTATAGTTGCCAACGTGTTTGTATATGGCTCGTTGCGGATAGCCTAAGCTGGCGTCACGCTGTTGGCGTGAACAAATTCATTAGTATATGTTCTACTCATTTATTTCTCTTTGCTCGTTATGTTTCGCATACTGGGTACCACGCTAAAGCGTGGCGAGAACGGGGGTAACAAAAATGCAACGACCTTAGATTAAGCACTAATCTAACAATTTTTTATACACGTTCTTGTGCGTAGGTTTTTTTAGTTTGTAATTTCCTTTCTATACTCTGAAATTAATTTTAAAAGGTCTTTGCCAACCAAAAACATATTAAATGTATAATCTACTTTCTCTGCTATTTTCAAATTTTCAATATTCCCCACAGATATTGAGTGGGTGTTATTTTCAACTTTATTGTTAAAATAAAAATGCTCAGAAGAAAAATGAATATGTCCACTTAGTTTTTTATACAATGATTTAAATTGCGGGAAAATCTTATCAATTTTTGTAACAAGATAATTGTCGGTCATTTTATTACCATCTCTATCTTTCATATTTCTAATATGTTCCCCTTTTAACACTTTTTCGTAAAGTTCTCCAGAATTACTATATAGACTCAAAGCGTATAATCTTAAACAATTATCTATTTGAAGTCTCATTAAGGAAATAGCTGTTTGATAATTATTACTTTCTGCAAGTGTTACAAAACCTCTATTTAAAGAAATTGCTCTGTTTGCCATAGACATTATGTAGTGGTTTATTTCAGAAATACCTTCCTCAATTTCATATATTTTTTTAATTTCTAAAATAAATAATTTCTCTAACAGAAAGATATTCTTAAATGTATGATTTAAGTTATCCTCAGTTACATCAGTATTCAACTTTTGTTTATCCATTCGGTTGAGTTTAACTTACGCACAACGTTTATGTATAAGATTAGTGGCGTAGTTAATCAACTAATTAAGTAAATAGATACTTACCAGAAGAAAATTCCTGCGGAATTTTTCAAGTAGGCTTAAACCAGTCATTAATTTTATACTTTGTTACCACACGATTTTAATCAGATTCTTAATTATTAAATTCAAATACTATCCGTTTTTTTAAATCAGAAAAACAAGAAGTCTGTTTTTATATTATTGGGACTGTAATTGTATTATCCATTCAATTAATTCTTTCAATACTAAAACAACTGCAATGATAAATCCAATTCTAGCAAACCATTTTGTTTTCGGATACTCTTTTAGCATTTTTTCAGCAAGTTCTAAATCAATGACAGATTTTTTAAATTCAATATCGGATTTCTTTTTTACATCTACTAATTCCTTTTCTAAATCTGAAAAGGAAGTGAAGTTCCAACCTTTGTCATTTATTCGAAAGTTATGTTTTCCATATTCGTTTATAATCTTAAAATCTTCTAGTAATGATTTTGTAATAGAAGAAAGAACTAATCTGTCATTTGAAAATCGAGACATAGAGGTTTTAGAAATAATCCCATTTTTAGATTTTTTTAATTCATCTATTATCTTTTCTGCTATTTCTTTGTGTTCTTTTTTCATTCAATCGTTGGCCAAATGTGTGGCAACTAGTGGTATATCCGCACTATTGCGTTTATTTCTTTTATATATGAGTATCTTATTTTATTTGCAAAATATTTTTTACTTACATGCGTATAAACTCTAAAGTTTATAAAACGTATTTCAATAAAATTAGATCTAAAACTTCGGTTAAATTGCGTATTGAAGATTTAGATTTGGGGTCTAATGTCATCAAATTTACACGATTTTTTGAGATAACAAAAAAATCGGGTCTAATTTTAATAGATGAATCTGAAATGGTTTTATAAAAGCCAAGCTTCTTCTGTATTCTCAATTACTATTTAAAGCAAAAAAAAAGGATCCATTTCTGAGTCCTTTTATATCTAGTATTTTAATGTGCTACTTAGTAGAACGTCGCTCTATTATCTTCGATATCAGACGCTTCCTTTAGCGCATTGTAAAGTTGTGTATTTACAGCACTTGACTTTGCCTGACCCACACGGTTTGCAGATGCTTGATAGTTTGGCAACGGCTCAGCAGGCGTTAACTTTGTCAATTGAATCGCAAACACACCGCTAGCACCAACAATTAATTTTGAGGTAGCTCCTTCTTCTAAACCAAAAGCGGCTCCGATCACTTTCGGCTCTCTTCCTGCTCCTGAAAGTGTTGGGTTTTTCATATTTATTGCCAAGGCAGTTTTAACAGTCTGTCCTTCATCAGAAGCAATGGCTTCTAAAGTGGTTGCAGAAATACGGTCTTTTATAAGTTCCGCTTTCTTTTCTTTTCTAATTTCTGGAAGTGCAGTAATGGATGCTTTTTCAACACTCATTAATCCTGCTTCATTGACAGCTGTCACTTTAGCAATTACAAAACCACCACCAGATGTATTGAAACTTTTAAAGTCTCCAACTTCAACACCGTCTTCATAAGACCATCTTACGATGGCTCTTTGCACACCAAGACCAGGAATTGTTTCATCCAATTCTTTAATGCTGCTTACTGGGTATGTTGAATAGTTGTTTTCTTTGGCAACTTCTTTAAAATCAGCATTGGCAACGGCGATTTCAAATTTAGATTTATTAGTAAAGACGCCATCAATAGTTTTTATAGAAGGCTCAATCTCTTGTACAATAGTTGCGATTTTAAACGCTTCTTGTTTTTTTCCTTGATCTAGGATTTCAATAATATGATATCCAAAGTTTGTTTTTACAACGCCTAAACTTCCCTTAGAGTTCTCAAAAGCATAGGCTTTAAACTCTTCTGCAAATCCATCTGTGTAAGCAAATTCAATAACACCTTCTTTTTCGTTACTGACTTTATCAGAAGATAATGCTAGTAAATTTTTGAATTTTGAACGCTTAGAACGAATCACTTTATAAATACTATCGGCTGTAATTTTTGCTTCTGCATCTGTTTTGGTAACTGATGCATCTGCACGAGCCGTTCCTACAAATGGGATCAGTATATGACGTACTTTCGTGGAATCTGATATCATTTTTTTAGCCACTTGTTTTGACAACTTGTAGGTTGCGCCATCTTTATAAGGTCCAAAAACTTCATTTGATTTTAAGGCTGTTATTTGATCTGAAACGGTCGTTGGAAAACTAGATGCAAATACATAAGCATCGTTGTATTTAACAGAAGAATTGGCATTCACAAAGGCTTGTACATCCGTTGTGTTTTGAAAACCTACCACTGTTTCGTTGGCTTTAGCCGCTTCATTGAATTCTACTTTATCAGCAATGAGTGCTGTTAAATCCTTTTGAATTTGCTGCTCATCTTCTAAAGATGCTTCTTCTTTAAACTGAACATACACTAAATCTCTTGAAGCTGGAACTTCATATTTACTAGGGTTTGCTTTCACATAACTAGCGATTTCCGATTTCTTAACCGACACTAAACTGTCTGCAATAGAAGCATATGGAATTTGAACATATTTAATATCTGCTTTGTCATTTTCTAACACATACTCTAATTCACCCTCGGTAAGCGTTCCAATAACACCTGCTTTTACAAGATTAAAATACGTTTGTTGAACGCCTGTTTGGGAAATACTTTGTTCAAAATCTGTCCATGCTTTATAGTTTACAGCGCTTCCGTTAAGGGTCGTTGTTTCTGGAGCGATGGCTTTAAGGTTAGCTATAAATTCGTTGAGTTTATCTTCATCAAACAAACCAGCTTCATTTTTGAATTCTTCAAAAGTTCCTAAGTTTTGCTTTAATAATTGACGCATATAATCTCTTTCAATAGAAATTCCAACAGCATCATATTGTGTTTGCATTACTTTGTTTCTTACTTCCTGATCCCAAACGCGGTTCATTGCTTGGGTATTTGAAACAGAACCACCGGACTGGCGTTGGAGGTTTTCAACTTGATTCATAAACGCATCGCGTTCAATATCTTCGCCATTAATCGTTGCAACAACGGTTTGTGTTTTATTTGAAGATCCTAAATTTTCAAAAATGCCAGTAAAAACAAAGGAAAATAATGCGAGAGCAATTATTACGATTAAGAATACTGAACGTTGTCTAATTTTATTTAAAATTGCCATTTGTAGTGTGTGTTATTTTTTTTAATATAGTGGACGAAAATACCAATTTCTTTGAAATAATAAAAGGAGAAAAGAATATAATTCAAAGAAGGGGGTTAAATTAAAATTCTTCTAAGATTTTAAGTTGTACTAATTCGATTTTAGTATTGGAAACTTCCTTGATAGTAAAATGAAATTGTTCTATACTAATTTCTTGATTTTTCATTGGTATTTCTTCGGTGTGATTCACAATAAATCCTCCAAGTGTTTCATAATTTTCACTTTCAGGGAGTTCTAACTTATAGATTTCATTAATATGATCCACTTCTATCCTTGCAGATAATATATAGGTATTTTCATTGATTTTTTCTTCAATAAGCGCGACCGTATCATGCTCATCCTCAATTTCACCTACTAATTCTTCAATAACGTCTTCTACAGTCATAATTCCTGAAGTACCACCATATTCATCTAAAACAACAGCTAAACTCTTGCGTTTTTTAATCAAAACGTTCAAAACATCTTTTGCAAACATCGTTTCGGGCACATACTCTACAGGCCTTAACATTGATTTTATGTTTTTGGGATCTTTAAATAAGTCAAAAGAATGCACGTAGCCCAAAATATCATCAACGGTTGTTTTATACACCAGTATTTTTGAATGCCCTGTTTGGGTAAATAATTCGTTTAGGTGATTAATGGAATCATGAATTTCGATAGCAGTCAGCTCCGTTCGAGGTACCATGACTTCTCTAGATTTCACTTCCGAAAATTCGAGGGCATTTTGAAAAATTTGAATTTCACTATCGATTGTATCATGTGCCTCTACGGACTCCATTTGTTCACTGATATAATTTCCCAACTCTACTTTTGTAAAAGCTAATTGAACCTCATCCCCTTTAGTTTTGAAAATATATTTCAGGATAACATCAGATATCCATATTACGAAATCAGAAACAAAAGAAAATAAAACATAAAACAGATAAGCAGGAACCGCAAATAATTTTAGTAATGAGTTGGCATAGATTTGAAAAAATACTTTTGGTAGAAACTCTGCAGTAACTAATATGATAAGCGTTGAAATTACGGTTTGCGTAAGCAAGCTTAATTCCTCAAAAAGATAATTAACAAGTGTATTGGTAGAGGGTAAATGTGCTGCAAACCATTCCACAAGTAAATCTCCCATATAAAACCCATAAATCACAAGGGCAATATTGTTCCCAATAAGCATGGTGGCTATAAACTTGGAAGGCTTCGCTGTGATTTTGGTTAATAGTTTTGACAGTACGCCCCCTTGTTTTTTTTCAATTTCAATGTGAATTTTATTTGAGGAGACGTAGGCAATTTCCATTCCTGAAAAAAATGCAGATAATATCAAACTGAAAATAATAATCAAGAGATCTAGGTTCATGACTATAATTTACCGCGATCTTGAAATCGCTTCTTAAATTTTTTACGAAAGAAAAACATGGCTACAGCCAACGCTGAAAAAAACAAAGATATGTAGGCTGCATTTCGGTCGCTGCTCCATTTATCGATCGCATCGAAAAGAAACAAGGCTGCAAATCCTAAATATAGATACTGTAGAATTGAAAGAATTTTCATTTTTTATAGTGTTGAATTAACGGCTTGAATTAGTACCATAAATATACGTATTATTCATCAATAAAAATGCGACCATTCACTTCAAGAACTTGTGCATTGGTAAAATTTTTATTAGAATCAAATCCAACTCCATTGGTAATATAATCTTTGGTTCTAAATTTTACAGGGTGATTGGTGAAAAGCCATTCTTTTTTTTGATCGTAAAAAAGTTGTTCTGTAAATAAAGTATCGTTGGTTGAAGTCGTCAAAACCACATTGCCTTGCAGATCGATTAAATCGGTTTGATCGTATATAATGGCACGATCAGAGGTTACTGTATTCTTATTATTATCATCATCAAACAGGGTCAAATCAATACCATCTGGGAATTTATAAAACGGAAACTCACGGTTTGTAAAGTTTACCATTTTTGGACTCACCAAAACAACGGTCAAACGTCCTGAATCTGTGTGTTTTGTAATGATGTTCTCTGCAATAGATAAGGGCGCATAAGAAGCGACATCAAGCCCTTGCACTTCTTTTAGGGTATTGTTACAAGAAAAAAACACCGCTAGCACTACAAGCGAAACGGTGTTTTTTAATACTATGTTATACTTAAATTTCATTAAAGCGAAGGAACGGTTACTGAACGTTGAATCCAGCATTCAACTTTGATGACTTGGCCTGCACGTCCCGAAGAAAATATTTCACTTTTTGTAGGTGCTTTGGCTTCATAATTTGCAATGGATTTTGCTGCATTTTTTTTCATTGTAGGATCTATTCTTCCTGCTTTAGCGGCTTCTTTAGCGGCTAGCCAATAGACGGCTCTTTTTGAAAAATTATCTACTCCACAATCATTTGCACTTTTAGCGTACATCGCTGCAATGGCTAAGTGGGCTCTTCCCATACTTGGATTTGCTCTTAGTACTTTCATGAAGTAAGATTTTGCCTGACCGTAACGTCCTTTCTTTTTAAAATTCGTTGCAATTTTGTATAATATTTTTGATTTCTCAAAGTTATCAGATTCTAATTCAACGGCTTGGTTATAATAACTCAAAGCTTCTGAACTCTTTCCGGCTTTGTCTTTTAAGATCCCTAAGTAAAATGCGGTGTCAGCATTAGGTTCTAAAGCATTTTTTTGTTCTACAATCTTTACAAACAAGGGATCATCGTTACATTCTTTTGCGTACATTCTGTTCATGGCACGTTGCAACCAAACGCCATCATTTTTAAATTCTTCAAAATCTCTAGCATAGAGTGGAATCAAGTTTTCGCAATTAGCTCTAGCACCTAACTTGGTATCTATACTCCCAGCAATTTTATCATAAGCACTTAAATAGCTGTCATACGATTTAAGTTTGCGTGCGTCATTTTTACTCAATTCTTTGACTTCACCTTCTTCATCCAAATATGCATTTCGCTTGTTGGTATAGTTTTTAACTTCAAGCTCAATTTTTTCGCTAATATCGTCGTACTTGGTAAATAATTGTTGTGCCGTTTTTGCATTTGCATCATAAAGGTCCACCATCAATGAAAAATAAGTATACAAACTCTTAGGGTTTGTAAAGGTTTTGCTATCGGAATTATAAGCAGTATCAAAACCCGTATAAAGTGCTTCGTTTGTTTTGTTTAGAATCTTTCTGTAATCATATTCTAATTGACGAGCTTTTGCCATGTAGGCGCCACTTGGAGTTACGTTTGGGAAAACAGCTTTGCGCTCTTCCCATAATTTCAACATATCGTTGATAAAACTAATTTTTTCTTCGCCTTCAGAGTTGTTAATTTTATATTTAAGGATACGTTCTCCATAAACAAAAATTGCTTTGTTGAATTTTGGATTGCGATTTCGTAATTCCATCCAAGGTGTATATGCTGCCGTATAATTTTTAGACTTGGCTAACTCACTAAATATAGAAAGTGTTTCTAAATCCTGCTCATTTTGTGCAGATATGGTGGTAGTACTTAAAAAAAGGAATGCTATTAAAATGGTTATTTTTGTTTTCATCTGTCTGTTTTATTATTTATCTCAGATACTTTAGGCTATTTTGCGAGAAGCCCCAACTGATTGTATTGTTGATTAATTAAATTTTCGTTTCTCAAACCAGCGATCATTTAAGGATAAACTAAGTTGAAATTTTACAAAATTTTCTTTTACTAAATTAGCGGTGTTGACTCCGCGTGAACCAATTTCAAATCCAATGTTTGCATTTGAGAATATGCGACCTACTGGAAGTCCTACCCCAAAAGATATGCCAAACTCTTTGATATCTTCATTATTTATTTTCAATCCTGTGTTTTCAAAACGAACCCCCGTTCTGTAAACGATCCGTTTCCAATAGCGATTGAAAGAATCGTATTTTGGAATATAAAACCCTCCAATAGAAAATGTCGAAGCATCTTGATAAGTTGCATTGTCAATAGTTAAAAGTCGATTTGAAAATTGACTTGCTTTAAGGTAGGTGTACTCCACCCCTGCAAACCACTTTCTAGGCGCACCAACCCCAAAACCAAAAGATGTTTTAGAAGGAAGCTTCAGTTTAGTAGTCTCTAAATTAGACAGAGACAAGTCAACTTCTGATGTATTGACCGTGAATTCTTGTTGTGATAAAGGATCAATTATGATTGTTGAGTAATCACGACTGTTCTTAGATGTAAGTTCAGAGCTAGGCGAATATGTTGCCGAAGCTGTGACCTCTAAATTGGTTTTTATAAGTTTAGAGTATATCAATCCAAAATTGTACGTAAGCCCCCCTAAATTTGATATGTTAGACTCTCTTGACTGAAACTGTAAAATCTCTCCTTGGTCATTGTAACCAAAAGCAATATTCGTGTTTTTTATGTTCCCAAAATTATAACTGGCATCTACTCCCAGTCTGAAATCGTCAGTCAATTGGTATCCAAATCCTAAAAAGACTTTATTTAATCCACCTTCACCTCTGTATTTATATTGGGGATCACCGTCCGTGTTCGTTGACTGTAATTTATAACCTACTGAAGAATAAGGTAAAACACCAAATCCGGCTCCAAATTTCCCAAGCGGAATGGCAATGGCTAGATAATCAACCGATGTTGTACTCGATTTACCAGTTTGTGAACCACTAGAGAGTTTTATATCTGAATGGCTCGCTCCTATTGTATATTTTATAGGTCTGGATTCATCACTAAAAGACTTTAGATTTTTACCAGCAAAAGAGGCTGGGTTTCGAAGGTTGATGTGGATACTATCCGAATATACACTCAGTCCTCCCATGGATTGGTTTTCTACTGTACCTTTAAATTTTAAACTTCCAATGCCGTAAAATGAATAAGGTGAACTGGACCCTTGTTGTGCATACGACAAACTTGAAAACACAACGGTTATGAGTATTAAAAACTTTTTTATCATTAGTTTGAATTAAATTCTAGTAAAAAATTAAGTCCTTCTAAAAGAAAAATTGAGTTCGCAAATATGCTAATTTTAAATTGCTTACACAAGAAATCTGTGTCTCCTCCTGTTAAAATAACTGTTAAATCTGGGTATTTATTTTGATACTCTTTAATAACGCCCTCTATTTCTTGTAAGATCCCATGGACAACTCCAGAGTGAATCGATGTTTCTGTAGAGCTTCCAATACGTTGATTGGGGATTGTTTTTTGAAGGAGTGGTAAATTTGATGTAAATGTTTTTAGTGATTTAT
>Ga0209199_1006133_pt1 | contig 10240 bp, 8 predicted proteins | sample COGITO_mtgs_1105_7_FD_184805 | JGI IMG/M metagenome (GOLD analysis project Ga0209199, IMG submission 184805) | Pelagic marine microbial communities from North Sea - COGITO_mtgs_110523 (SPAdes) (version 2) | ecosystem: Environmental > Aquatic > Marine > Epipelagic ...
GGCGTCCAGGCCACCCATCGCGACCACAGCCGACCCTGCGTGGCGCGCCGCCCAATAGCAGAAGTGCTCGACCGCAAATTTTGCGTCGTCGTCTTTGCGTTCAAGCAGGGTCTTCATGTTGTTGTCGCCAGCGAGTGCTTGCAGGCCGGAGTTTTTGTTCAACATCCGGTCGGTCTCATCCTCGCCCAGCGCTTTGGACATACGCAGTACGGCAGCACCGTCGATATCGCCTGAGCGGGTGCCCATAGTGAGGCCCGAGAGCGGTGAATAGCCCATGGAAGTTGCGATGGATTTGCCGTTGTGGATAGCGCAGAGGCTGGCACCATTTCCCAGATGGAATGCCAGTAGGTGTTCAGGCAGCCCGTCACCAAAGTCTGCGACCATGTTGGCGTAGGACAATCCGTGAAATCCATACCGTCGGATGCCAGCATCATGGTGCGTTTGCGGGATGGCATAGCGCGTTGCGACTTCTGGGTTGGTCGCATGAAAGGCGGTTCCAAAACTGCAATACTGCGGCAGGTCGGGGGCCATTTTTTGCAAGGCATAGACACCAGCAAGGTTGTTTGGATTGTGCAGCGGCGCGAGCGGGATGACGCTTTCGATCGTGGCTATTACTGGGGGCCGCAGCCGCGCGGGTGCGGTCATTACGGCACCACCATGCACGATACGGTGGGCTGCCGCTGCGAAGTCTGTCAGAGGATAGCCCGCCTCCTTCAATGCGGCCAGCATCAGTTCAAGCGCGTGCGCGTGATCGCGTGTATCGACCTTTGTTTTGGCCGTGCCCAGCTTAAGTTCACCTGTTGTGCCAAGGTTCGTCACGCGGCCCGAGATGACAGAGCCTAGCTCTTCATCGAATACCTCAATCTTCAAAGAGGAGGAGCCTGCGTTCAGAACCAGTATCACTTGGGCAACCCGCAGCTGATGGCCGCTAGTGCGGCGGATGCGATGCGTGCGGCAGGTGGATCGGCGCGGGATGTCAGCAGAATTGGCACTTTGGCGCCGGTGACGACGCCAGCAGCGCAACCGCCCGTTAGGTAAACGAAGGCTTTGAACAGTGCGTTGCCGGATACAATGTCTGGCACGATGATTGCATCGGCTTGTCCCGCCACTGGATCATCTGTCAACTTCTTGGTTGCGACAGCCGTGGGCGACAAAATCAGATCAAGGGCGAGAGGGCCGGAAACATCGATACCATCCACTTCAGCGCGCGCCCAATCTGCCAGTTCTTTGGCATCCATAGACGAAGGCACCGAGGGAATGGCGCTTTCGGTTGCTGAAAGGATCGCGATTTTGGGCCGGTCATTGCCAAGCTTGATCAGAAGGTTTTTCACTTCAATGATGGAAGACTGTCGCGTTTTCAGATCAGGGGCGACATTTACCGCAGCGTCCGAAATCAGGATCGGTTTGCCACCATCTGGGTGCGAGATGTGGAAGATATGCACGAAACGCTGGCCAGTGCGCAGACCTGCATCGCGGCTGACAGCGGACTTCATAAAGACGTCAGTGTGCAGCTGGCCTTTCATCAAGACATCAGCCTCACCAGCACCGCAAAGCGCGGCAGCAGTCTTGCCCGCTTCTTCTTCGCCTGTGGTGTCGTGTAGGGCGTAACCGGAAATGTCCCAATCCAGTTTGGCAGCTTCGCCCCGGATCATATCGGCCTCACCCACAAAGACAGGCACCATGATGCCCGCTTTGGTGGCGTCTTCGGCCGCTTCCATTGGCAGGGGTGATCCCGCGCGGGCAATGGCGACGCGGGGTGCGCCAAAGGTTTGCGCACGGGCGATCAGATCTGCGGGCGCCTGAGCCTCGCGGGTGGATAGGAAAGGAGACGTCATATTACATCCTTAGAAAAACACGCAGGAGGCCCAGAACGGCGAGAATTAAGAGCAGCATCACTGCAAAGCGGCGGAATGTCGAAGGGGAAGCGGACAAAAACTGGCGACTGCCAAGCCATATGCCCAATCCCAGAATCGGGAGTGCCAAGCCAACGGCGATAGCTGTGTCCCATGTCACGAGCCCACCCGCCCACAGCAAGGGCAGGGTAATCATGTCCAGCCCTGTCAGGTAGATGATCATCGTGGCGCGAAAGATTGCGGCCTCGATCGGTTGTGCCGACATGAATGCAGCAACTGGTAATCCGCCAATCCCTGCGCTGTTGCACATGCCTGATAGAACGCCCACACCGCCGTGACCCACCGGCCCAATGCGGGTTCTGAGCGTCCATCCGGTCAGCAGGACCAAAGACATGATCAAGATCACTGCTGAGATTGTCACGCGTGCCGTTTCCTCGCCCACTGACAAAATGACCGTTACTGAAAACGGCAGCGCGACCGCTGCCCCTGCGAGCATCCACAAAACCCGACGCCAGTCGACATGGCCGCGTATCTGTCGGGCCTGAAAGACTGTCATCAACACTTCGCATGCAAAGACTACCGGGATGAGAGGAAGAGGGTTTGTCACGAGGGCGGCAAAGGCGATAAAGATCGCCGAGAAACCAAAACCCGAATAGCCCCGGACGTAAGCGGCCCCAAGCAATGCAATTGCAAGGGCCGCCGCAGTGCCGGGGCCAAGATCGAATGGCAAGCTTATTCAGCTGCCATGTCGGATGCGGAGATACCTGCAACTTCGACAGGCTTCTTCATGGCGTCACGACGGAACGGGTCACCCAATTCTTGGTTGAGGATGACTTCGATCAGTGTGGTTGTGTTGTTCTCCATTTGATCAACGATCGCTTGCTTCAGTGCAGCGGTCAGCTCGTCCATAGTTTTGGCTTGTACGCCCTTGAGGCCACATGCGTTTGCGATACCAGCGTAAGACACTTTCATGTCCAGCTCAGTGCCAACAAAGTTGTCATTGAACCAAAGCGTAGAGTTCCGCTTTTCAGCACCCCACTGGTAGTTGCGGAACACAATCTGTGTGATTGCTGGCCACTCATCGCGACCAATCGCTGTCAGCTCGTTGACCGAGATACCGAATGCACCGTCACCAGCGAAACCGATGACCGGCACATCACGCTGGCCGATCTTTGCACCGATGATCGAAGGCAGACCGTAGCCGCATGGACCAAACAGGCCAGGTGCAAGGTATTTGCGACCTGTTGGGAAGCTTGGGTAAGCGTTACCAATCGCGCAGTTGTTGCCGATGTCAGAGCTGATGATCGCATCTTCTGGCATTGCAGACTGAATAGCGCGCCATGCCTGGCGCGGGGACATCCAGTCAGGGCGTGCTGCACGTGCGCGCACGTTCCAATCGGTGCCCGGGTCGTCCTGCTCGTGATCAAGCGAGGTCAATTCCTGTGCCCAAGCAGATTTGGTCTGCGCGATCAGGTTCTTGCGGTCCGAGCGGCCAGCGTCGCCAGCATCGTCACTCAATTGCGCAGTGATACCTGTGGCAACCTTGGCTGCATCACCAACGATTCCGACGGTGACCTTTTTGGTCAGGCCGATGCGGTCAGGGTTGATGTCGACTTGAATGATTTTGGCGTTTGTGGGCCAGTAATCAATACCATAGCCGGGCAGGGTGGAGAATGGGTTCAAACGTGTGCCCAATGCCAAAACGACGTCAGCTTTGCTGATCAGCTCCATGCCGGCCTTGGAACCGTTATAACCCAAAGGACCAGCGAACAGCGGGTGGTTGCCTGGGAATGCGTCGTTGTGCTGGTAGCCAACGCAAACCGGAGCGTCGAGCTTTTCTGCCAGAACGCGGGATGCTTCGATGCCGCCTTCAGCCAGCACGACACCAGCACCGTTCAGGATGACAGGAAACTTCGCAGAAGACAGCATTTCGGCTGCCGCAGAGATGGACTCTGTGCCACCGGGGGAGACTTCGAAGTTAATTGGCGCAGGGATTTCAATGTCCACAACTTGTGTCCAGAAATCGCGTGGGATGTTGATCTGGGCTGGGCCAGACAAACGATGTGCTTTGGAAATCACGCGGGCCAGTACTTCGCAGATACGTGTGGGGTCGCGGACTTCTTCTTGGTACGCCACGCAGTCAGCGAACAGGTTCATCTGTTCCATTTCCTGAAAACCACCTTGGCCGATAGTCTTGTTGGCTGCCTGAGGCGTGACCAGCAAGCATGGTGTGTGGTTCCAGTAGGCTGTCTTCACCGACGTCACAAAGTTTGTGATGCCGGGACCGTTTTGCGCGATCATCATCGACATCTCGCCAGTGGCGCGCGTGTAGCCGTCCGCCATCATGCCAGCGGTCATCTCGTGGGCGCAGTCCCAGAACGTGATACCGGCTTTTGGGAAAATATCAGAAATCGGCATCATGGCAGAGCCAATGATCCCGAACGCGTTGCGAATGCCGTGCGCTTGGAGCGTTTTGACGAAGGCTTCTTCAGTAGTCATCTTCATGGCGGTGGGTCCTTCCCTAGAATTCCGTAGAAAATGGGGGCGCAGAATCCCCCCTATTTTGCTGTGGCGACATTATGGTTTGTCCGGCCTCACCGTTAGGTCCAGTTGAAATCCGTCCCTAAGGCCAAAGTAAATCATTTTGAGACCACAGGTCTCAATAATCAGCTACTTTGGATTGCGTTTGCAATCAAGCTTATTCCCTCTGGAATACGCGAAGAAGGTATCGATGAGTAGGCGAGGCGAAGGTATCTGGTTGGGGGTGTTTCGCTGGCAAAGAAGGGCGCGCCGGGTTCCACCAAAACGCTATCCGCTTGAAGACGTTGCGCTAATGCTGTCGTGTCGACGCCATCGGGCGCACGCAACCAGACCGATGAACCGCCGTAAGTGCCTTGTCCTGCAATTGTGAGCCCGTGGGCGTTCAATTCTGTATCGATCACTTTTCGCCGCTCATGGTAGGTCTTGCTCATGCGGCGGATAAGCGCGTCATAGTGCCCAAGTGAAAGATAATAGCTGACAGTGCGCTGAATGTGGCCGGGCGGGTGGCGCAAAACGGTGGCACGCAAGGCACGTGCCTCGCGGATAAAAGGGGCCGGGCCGACGAGGTAGCCAAGCCGCAGGCCCGGAAACAGGGATTTCGAAAACGACCCGACATAGATGACCCGTCCGTCTTGATCGAGAGATTTGAGCGATGGGGATGGGGATTTTAGAAAGGACATCTCGAATTCATAGTCGTCTTCGACAATTACAAAGTCCTCGGCTTCAGCCTTGGCCAGAAGCGCTTTGCGCCTATCTAGCGGCATTGTAGCGGCTGTCGGACACTGGTGGCTTGGCGTCGTGAAAACCACATCGGTGTCGTTGGGCAAATCCTGCGGGTTGAGCCCTTCACCGTCGACAGGCACAACACTGAGCTGGCAGCGTGACTGCGTCAGGATCGTCCGTAAGGCAGGGTAGCAGGGATCTTCAATCGCTGCTCGGCGGCGGCTGTTCAGCAAGACTTGGGCGGACAACCAAAGCGCATTCTGCGCGCCCATCGTGACAAGGATTTCGTCTGTGTTCGCTAGTATGCCGCGCCGGGGCAGGGTCTGACGCGCAATAAAGTCGACCAATTGCGGATCATCGCCGTCGAAATAGTCGGATGTGAGCGCGTTAAAATCCCGCATGCCCAAAGCGCGTAACGCGCATAGACGCCAGTTGGCACTATCGAACAGGGTTCTGTCGGCCTGACCGTAGATGAATTGATACCGGTAGCTTGCCCAATCAGCCGGCTTGTTAAGACTTAGCCCGGGTGTGAACCGCTGCGCAATTGTGCGCGACCAATCCACCGTACCTGTATTGAAACGTTGCGCCGGGAAAGCGGGGGGTTCCGGGGCATTGTCAGACACGAAATAGCCAGAGCGCCCTTTTGACGATAGATAGTCATCTGCGACCAGCTCGGTGTAGGCCAGCGTCACTGTAATCCGGCTTACGCCCAGATGCATCGCCATTTTCCGTGACGAAGGAAGGCGCTCACCGGGTCGAAAGCGGCCCGCCAGTATACCTTGCGCAACCATCTGCTGAATGCGCGCCTGCAAGGTACCCTCTGCTGAAGGGTCAAGGAAGAAAGTTTCTACGGATATCGACATCGTCTGGCCTTAGTTAGGTGGCCAGATTGGACTTAACTGTTTCAAGGTGCAAGCTCAGGCTCTCTTTGCCGCGATTTATGAATTTAGATAGCCACCGACAATTGCGACGAAGGCCCCTAAGTGCACAACCATTATTGCGCGGTCTTTCCACATAATGCCCACTAAGATCCAAAGAATGATCCCTATGATAAAGGCGAACACATTCCACGGCACAATATTTAGGCCCGTTAAGGCATAACCAACCAGTTGGACGACCGTTGCGACCCATTTCACGATATCTACGCGGTTCATGCCTATGGCCCTTTTTGTCCGGTGTATGACGCTGATTACAGAGATTTAGAGAGAGCAGGTCCAAAAAGACGGCAACGTTGCAGTTATTTGCGACGGAACTGGGGTGTGAATTCGTTCAATAAAGAATAGATCGGAGAACACGCATGAAACTGTTGCAAATCGCTTTTGTCGCTACACTTGGCGTTATCTGCCTTACGACTGTCGCGACATCCAAGACGCTTCATGCGCCTTGCGAGGTTGCGGTGCAGGAGTTGGTTGTTCCCGCACCGACCAATCTTTAACCCAAAACGCGGGTGATCGCTTCATCGACGGCGGAGGTCACTTGATCCAGATCGTCTTTGGTGGCGATAAGAGCCGGCGCAAACAACAGCGTGTTGTTATAGCCCGGTAATGACCGGTTGGTTGCGCCAATGATGATGCCTTGTGCCATGCAATCCGCGACAATCGCCGCGACACTTTTTTCGTCGACAGGTTCTTTTGTCTGGCGATCTGTCACCAGTTCGGCACCAGCGAAAAGGCCCATGCCGCGCACGTCGCCAATCCACTTATGCTTTTCCATCAATTCATGAAGGTTCCCTTTAAGGTGCTCACCCATCGCGGCAGAGTTACCGCGCAGGTCCTCTTCTTCGATGATTTTCATGTTTTCAATCGCAGCAGCCGGACCAGCAGTGCATCCGCCAAAAGTAGAGATATCACGGAAATAGCCAAGGTGATCAGTGTCATCCTTGAACATGTCAAACACTTGGTTCGTCGTGACACAGCAAGAAATAGCGGCATATCCAGAGGCCACGCCTTTCGCCATCGTGACGATGTCGGGCTGAACACCGAACTGCTGATAGCCAAACCATGTGCCAGTGCGACCAACGCCGCACACAACTTCGTCGATGTGCAGCAGGATCTCATATTTTTTGCAGATCTCTTGCACACGTTCCCAATAGCCCTTTGGTGGCACAATGATGCCGCCGCCAGCGGTGATTGGCTCAAGGCAAAGTGCGCCGATGGTATCCGCGCCCTCTGCAAGAATGACGTCTTCGATCGCTTGCGCGGCCTTGGCGCCGTATTCTTCGCCCAGCGATCCATCCTGTGAACGATATTCCATGCAGTGTGGGACACGAACAAATCCGGGTGTGAACGGACCGTACTGCGCGTTGCGCTCGTCCTGTCCGCCCGCCGACATCGTAGCAATGGTCGAGCCGTGGTAATCGCGCTCGCGGTAGAGGATCTTTTGCTTTTTGCCGCCATAATGCTTGTGGCTGATCTGGCGGACCATCTTAAAGGCCTTCTCATTCGCCTCTGATCCTGAGTTCGTATAATATACGCGGTCCAAGCCGGGCATCTTGTCGATCAGCATTTCAGCGAATTGCGCGCCAGGGATCGTTCCTGCGGTGCCGCCGAAGAAACACATCTTTGTCACAGCGTCAGAGATAGCTTTGCCGATCCGCTCGCGGCCATAGCCCACGTTCACTGTCCAGACGCCACCAGACACAGCATCAATATGTTCTTTGCCCTTAATGTCCCAGACACGTATTCCTTTGCCCTCGACGATGATGCGGGGGTCAATCGTTTCATAGGGTTTATGCTGGCTAAGGTGATGCCAAACATGGGCGCGGTCGGCTTCAACCACATGTTCGGGGTCATTTGCGAAATTAAGCGTGTCCATGTCCGTGCTCCAACTGTCAAAGGGGATTAGTCGCCCGAATCTGTAACTTCGGGCGATATCTTAAGTGACAGTTTGGCTATGGAAAGAGGCAGTCCAGTAGGGCCAGTTTGAGTACTTGAATAGGGCCAAAAATATCGAATGGATTCATGTATCTGAATGGAGGGAGCCTTTAACGTCATGAAAATAGATGATAATAATTTCAATCCGAGTTATGATCAGACCTCTTCTGACGTAAGAGAACAGAATTTCAATCATTGACGTAAGGCGCTGAATTTCTTTCGCTCGGTACCGACCTGTTAGTTTTTTCAGCAAGCTGAAAGCAACATGGGCGAACGGATGCCCAATCGGCGTCGAAAGTAAAACTGAACGTGAAGGTGCTTGGCTCTGACCTGCTTTCGTGCTCAGCTACCACTAATGCAGGGAAAACCTGCGCAGCTATACGGGCCTGTAAAGACTGGGTCTGCAACATGGAGACGAAACTAATGAATATCAAAACTGCACTTATGGGTGCCGCCGCTGGCGTTGCACTTATGACTGGCGCGACATCTGCTGTCGCTGGTGGTCACGGCGAAATCACTGTTGGGTACTTCCTCGAGTGGCCGATGCCATTCCAGTACGCTAAGGTAAACGGCACATACGACGAAGAAATGGGCGTCAAGGTAAACTGGGTCAGCTTCGATTCAGGTACAGCAATGTCCGCCGCAATGGCATCTGGCGACGTCCAGATTTCTGTCAGCCAAGGTGTACCACCTTTCGTGGTTGCAGCCTCCGCTGGTCAGGACCTGCAGATCCTCGACGTTGCCGTATCTTACGCTGAGAACGACAACTGTGTTGTTTCTTCCGGTCTCGAAATCGACGCAGACAGCGCTGGCGAGCTTGCAGGCAAAAAAGTTGCTGTTCCACTTGGTACGGCTGCACACTATGGCTTCTTGCGCCAGATGGACCACTTCGGTGTCGACCTTGCGTCGCTCGATGTTGTCGATATGGCACCTGCTGAAGGCGCTGCCGCCTTGGCACAGGGTCAAGTTGATATGTCCTGCGGTTGGGGTGGCGCGCTGCGTCGCATGAAAGAGCACGGCAACGTGCTGTTGACTGGTGCTGAAAAAGAAGCGCTGGGCATTCTCGTCTTTGACGTAACATCTGCACCTGCAGGTTTTGTGGCCGAGAACGGCGATCTGGTTGCCAAGTTCCTTGAAGTCACAGCTGATGCTAACGCGGCGTGGAACGATGGATCTGGCGTTGCTGAAATGCTTCCAGTGATCGCAAATGATGCTGGTATGGATGAGCAAGCGACTGCCGAAACCATGGCAACATTCGTGTTCCCAGACGTGGCAACCCAGCTGTCCGAAGCATGGCTTGGTGGTGCGGCTCCTTCCTTCATGAAGGGTGTTGCGGATGTCTTCGTTGAATCCGGTTCCATTCCATCTGCGCTTAGCAGCTATGAGGGTGCCGTGAACACTGGTCCATTGACTGCTGTAAACGACATGTAATTGTCTTTGCTGGCGCGCAGGAAACTGCGCGCCAGTTTTCCGTTCTTTTTCGTGACAATTCCTGAGTAACGATAGGGATTTTCAGGGAAAATAATGGGATAAGCCATGTCAGGGTTACAAATAGATAAGCTGTCGATGCGGTTCGACTTGCCCAATGGATCATCGGTGCAGGCATTGAAAGATGTCTCACTTGATCTCAAGGCCGGTGAATTGTTATCGGTTTTAGGGCCGTCGGGCTGCGGTAAAACAACACTGCTGAACATCGTAGCGGGCTTTCTGGCACCGACTGAGGGCAGAATTATCCTCAACGGTCACACCGTTACTGGGCCCGCCGCCGAACGTGGCATGGTGTTTCAGCAAGGCGCTTTGTTCGAGTGGATGAGTGTTCGTGAAAACGTGGGCTTTGGTCCTTCGATGAAGGGAATGCCGAAAGCTGAGAAATCCGAAATTGTCGACCACCTTCTTGATGTTGTTGGCTTGCAGGACTTCAAAGAGAAAGCCGTCTATGAGTTGTCTGGCGGCATGCAGCAGCGCGTGGCGTTGGCCCGTTGCTTGGCCAACGAACCTGACGTGATCTTGATGGACGAACCACTTGGCGCGCTTGACGCGCTGACCCGTGAAAAGATGCAGGGGCTAGTTCTGAAGCTTTGGAAAGAGACCGGTAAGACGATCATCCTGATCACGCACTCGGTGGAAGAAGCATTGCTTTTGGGTGAACGCCTGCTTGTCATGGCGCCACGTCCGGGGCGCATCCATACAGAGTACCGTTTGCCGTTTGCTGAAATGGGCGTGGGGCAAGACCTGCGCGAAGTCAAAAAG
>Ga0209199_1006146_pt1 | contig 10230 bp, 9 predicted proteins | sample COGITO_mtgs_1105_7_FD_184805 | JGI IMG/M metagenome (GOLD analysis project Ga0209199, IMG submission 184805) | Pelagic marine microbial communities from North Sea - COGITO_mtgs_110523 (SPAdes) (version 2) | ecosystem: Environmental > Aquatic > Marine > Epipelagic ...
TTTCCGGGGCGTATTTCGTTTCCGTTAATCTTGGGCATATGTGTCAAAACCATATCAAAAGGTTGATGAAATCTTGTTGCACCCTATATCTCGGAGGTAGCCCCCGTGCAAGAACGCTAAATTTCGTGCTGCATCTGCAGCAAGCCATGCAATTTTTGCATAAGTGCTATGCAAATAGAGGGTATCCGAATCGGAGAGGATGGGTCATAAGAGCCTCTACGCCGGAAACACAAGAGCAAGAATAAGGATCGAAATTATGAGAGATTTCGTAGACGGTACTGCCTACAATTCTGAGCAAGGCAACCGTGCACGCAAATTGTTTGCGGCAGTCGTCCTGGCAGCGCTCGACGATGCAATCGCCGACGATAAGAAGTATGGAAATGGTCCTGAGCAAATCGCCCGTTGGGCGCGTTCGCGTGATGGCCGTGAAGTGTTGTCTTGTGCGGGCATCGACCCGAACGAACGTGTTGTCGCAGGCTTGATGGACTTCGTTTCCAAAGGTGTGCGCACATCCGTCGCCCTATCTCGTGAGGAGTCGGAGCGCCGCAACGCTGCACAGCAGGCAGAAGCCGCATAAACAACGCTTTCACTCGAAAGTCAAAAACGCCTCCGATCTGTTCTCGGGGGCGTTTTTTTGTACGTATGTTCTTTTTTAAAAAACGAACATCCAAACACGCGCTACCATCAGTTCCATAGCGAGCAGGACAAGTGCAACCACCCGCATCGGCCAACGCAGGAAGCGTCGAAAGAGAACCGCCACGCAGATAAAGACCAAAGTAACTTCTAGCGGTTGCACCCAGCCCGCATGATGCGCACGATCCCAATAGCTGACGGGACTTTCAAAAATCCAATCACTCGCGGGCCAAAAATGCGGGCGACCATCATCGTGATGCAGCGGAAAATCCAACGAAACGTGCAACAATCCTGCACCCGCAAACGCCACACCAGCGCGCGCTTTCCGCCAAAGCGCAAAGGCCAGCACCAAACCCCAGAGTAAAAACGAGTTGTCGATCGCGAACACCATTTGCCACGCATTCGAGTAATACAATTGCCCAAACACCACATCCTGCGGGATCTGCAAGATCGCCAGCGCCCCCCCTGCCATGACATAAAGCGATAGATCCGGCAAAAGCGCGCCAAAACCCGCAGCTCCCGTCACTTTACGATTATCCGCGAGCGAAAATGCTGCCAAACCTAAGATCAAATGCGCGGGTGTGTTCATGCCTCTTTCGCTCTGCATCACTCCCAACTATGTCTGATGGGGAATGAGGGGGCTGTCCATGACCAAAGCAATAATGATCCAGGGCGCAGGCTCGAATGTGGGGAAATCCATGCTTGTGGCCGGAATCGCGCGGGCTTTTGCCAATCGTGGGCTATCAGTCGCGCCCTTCAAACCGCAAAACATGTCCAACAATGCGGCTGTCACTGTTGATGATGGCGAAATTGGCCGTGCACAGGCCTTGCAGTCATTAGCCGCGCGACGTGATGCACATACGGATATGAACCCCGTTTTGTTAAAACCCGAAACCGATACGGGCGCACAGGTGATCGTGCAGGGCAAACGCTGGGACACGCTGCGCGCACGTGATTATGCGAAAGCCAAACCCAAGTTGATGAGTGCAGTTTTGGAGAGCTTTCACCGCCTCGCTAAAACAGCAGACTTGATTGTAATAGAGGGTGCAGGCAGCCCTGCAGAGATCAATTTACGCGCGGGCGACATTGCAAATATGGGCTTTGCAGAGGCCGCGCAGGTGCCTGTAGTTTTGACAGGTGATATTGATCGCGGCGGCGTCATAGCGCAACTTGTCGGCACGCAAACGATCCTTCCCAAGACTGATGCGGATCATATAAAAGCCTTTTGCATAAACAAGTTTCGTGGCGACGTCAGCCTTTTTAATGATGGCCTAACAGCGATCACTGAACACACAGGTTGGCCATCTTTGGGTGTTATTCCGTGGTTTGAAGATGCTTGGCGTCTGCCCGCAGAAGACGTGATGGACATCGCATCAACGCATGATGGCATTTTCAAAATCGCCGTGCCGCGTCTTGCACGGATCGCGAATTTTGATGACCTTGATCCACTGTCTTCCGACCCAAACATCAGTGTCGATATCGTGGAACAAGGTCGCCCCCTACCCGCAGATGCTGATCTGATCCTCATTCCTGGCTCTAAAGCGACGATTCCAGACCTCGCGTTCTTCCGTGCGCAGGGCTGGGACATTGATTTGACTGCGCATATTCGCCGTGGCGGGCGTGTGTTGGGGATTTGCGGGGGATATCAGATGCTCGGCACAGAGATAGCAGATCCATTGGGAATCGAGGGCGCGCCATCAACGGTTAAGGGCTTGGGGCATTTGAAGGTGAAGACCCGCATGTCAGAGCAAAAAAGGCTGGCTTTAACCGCGGCGACCTACACGCCAACGGGAGATTCTGTTGCCGGCTATGAGATTCATTTGGGCGAGACCGATGGCCCTGATCGCGCACGCGCCTGGTTGGACATTGGGGGACGATCCGAGGGTGCAGCAAGCATGAACGGGCAGATCATGGGCTGCTATTTGCACGGCCTTTTCACCGCGGATGGCTTTCGCGCTGGCTTCATCGGCGACTTGGCATCGCAAGATTTCAACTATGCGGCAGATGTGGAGGCGGTGCTGGATAAGCTCGCACGCCATCTGGAAACCCACATGGATTTGGATTTGTTGTTTGATTTGGCGGAGCCGGTCATACCCTAAGGGGCGGACCTTAGTCGAGTTCGTTTGCCGCCAAAGCACGATAAATTTCGCGACGTACGAGTTTGCGCACGTTGCGCGTGATGCGTTCGCCCAAAGTTCCCTGCAATTCCTGACGCACAATCTCTGACACCATATCGCGTAGCGCTTCTTCATCGACAACGCTTGCGATTTGTTCGTTCTCTAACAAGGTCTCCCTGGCGTTCGTCGATAGCTCAGCTTGCATTGAATCGACCGCTTCGGTATGCTCTCCCTCGAAAGTTATTGCAGTGTCATGAAAGGTTGCTGTTTGCGATGCGATCTCTGGATCGAGCAAAGTGCGAGTTTGCAAACCACTATGTAACGGGCGGCTATCTTCCCAATGCAATGACTGGAGCCGGCGGGCTGCATTGCCCCCCTGTTCCTCGCCATCAGGTTCAAACTCGCTATCAGTGCGCGAAATAAGAGCTTCAAGGGCTGCAATTTTATCTTCGATTGTGACATGCTCTTCGAGCGTCACGTCTTGGTCTTCGCTGTCTGCCTCAGCCTCTTCGCGCATTTCAGGCGCGGGCGCGTCGTGCCCTTCTCGCGCTCTCGACTCGTTTTCATACGTCTCATCGGTGGTATTTGTAGCGTGATCGCCAGCCACATCTTGCTCAGCTTCCGCCTCTTCCGTGAAAACTTGCGCGGTGTCATCTTCAGAAGATACCTGCGTCAGAATCAAAATGCCATCGTCTGATGCGTCCTCACCTTCTGGTGCGCTATCCTCTGTGTCGGTCTTTTCCGCCTCGTTCTCGTGCTCCAGCACAACGCGCAAGGCTGCGGTCAGCACAAGTGCGGGCGCGGCTTTAGGGGCCGTAAATTCCATCACCTCATCAGATCTTTCTTCTTCCAACTCAACGGATTGAGGGGGAACCTCAGAGGAGAATGACGGCTCTTTCTCACCACGTTCAGCGGCGCGCGCCTCATCAGACACAAGTCGACGAATAGAAGACAATACGTCCTCAATTTCGATATTGGTAACCGGATCTGACATTATAATTCCACTCTCGCCTCTGGCGCAGAATACCTACCAAAGTAAATTTTCACAACAGATAGAACGAATTAGCAGTAATTTTTACCGCTCTATGATAGAATATTTACGCGCAGGTTGCCTAAGGTTAGTTTTTATTAAGCGAGCGCAGGAGGCGATCGAGCTTGTCGCCCTGAACACTGCGCGCGGGTGCGTCTTTCACCAGCTTGTAATAGGCGGTCGGATCATATTGCTGCACAGGCAGGTTTAAGTGCTTGGCCGTCAACAGACCCATCGCCGCCAGCGCGGAATAAGCGGCAATAAATTCATTGGTTTGCACACCGATCAGACCGGAGCGTGCATCGAGCAATTCCTGCTCTGCGTTGAGCACATCCAAGGTCGTACGTGATCCAACGGCCGCCTCTTCGCGCACGCCCCTGAACGCGACGGTTGCTGCGCGGATTTGACGTTCGCTAGCATCGCGAGATGCGCGGGATACGCGTAACTGCGCAAACGCATTGCCAGCGTTTTGCTGAATTTGATGCCGTGTGATGTGCAGACCAGAGCGGGCCGCATCACGGCGCGCCATTGCTTGGCGATGCAAAGCGTTAAGGCGGCCACCTTGATAGATTGGCACAGACGCCTCAAGCGACAAGGAACCCGCGTTAGTAGAGGTGTTTGCCGACGGCGTTTGGGTGCGGTTCAGCCCGCCGCGCAAGCGCACGTTGCCGCGCATCGCAGCATCCGCACGGGCCACATTGAGATCAGCCGCAGCCACGTCATGTTGCACAGCTTGCATATCGGGATGACCACGCACCGCGATCGATTTAGCCTTTTCAACGGAATTAACCGTTTTAGGCAAGTTCTTGGGTGGACGCAGATTTCCAGGCTTATGCCCAACTGAAGCCCGGTATTCTTCGTGCGAGCGGATCAAATCCCCTTCTGCTGCAGCCAAAGCCGAGCGCGCAGAGGCAAGGCGCGCCTCGGCAAGTGCGACGTCCGTGCGGGTGATCTCACCAACTTCAAAGCGATCGCGCGCGGCGCGCAGTTCTTGCGTGATCAGCCGCACATTGCTTTGACGCAACGCGACTGTTTCGGTTGTGCGGCGCACATTCATAAAAGCTTGGATCGCGCGCAAAAGCACGGATTGCTCCAACGATAGCAGGCGCGCCCGCGTACCAAGCACGTTTTCTTTTGCAGCTTCAATGGCATATCGGGTTTGGCCACCATCGTAGATTAGTAGATCCATCGCGATGCCAATCTTCGCTGTCGTGCTGCTTGGATCCACTAGTAGGCCGCTTGACGTATTAGACGTGCGTGAAAAGCTGCGGCCCAAAGAGCCCGTGAAATTCAAGATCGGGCGGAGGGAAGCCGTTGCGATGGCCACATCCTCATCTGCTGCACGTAGCAGAGCGCGATTTTGTTCCAGCAATCCTGAGTGATTGAACGCCCCGATCAGCGCATCCGAGAGCGTTTCAGCCTGCACCGATTGCGTGGCCAGTAAAAAGAGGCCAACAATCGCAGTCGTGCGTCGCACCTTCATCAATAGATCGAGCATTCTGCCCCCAAGGATTTCCGCATCCATTCGGGATGCTCTTATACAGTCTTAACGCGCGACACAGCAGCTTCCGTCGCGCGGGTATTAAATATTATAGCGCGAAGTCACGCGCCTTAAAGAATCCCGGCAAAACCGGCGCACTGGCATTAAACGCAAGCCGCCAATTCATCTGTCCGTTGATTTTGCGACCAATCCGCACTTCGCCCAAAGCACCCTTCATAAAGAGTGCCGCGATGCGCCCACCCTCTTTCAGTTGATCGATAATTGCGACTGGCAACTCTTCAACACCGCCCTGGATGGTGATCACATCGTAGGGTCCGTGTTCTGCGACACCTGCATCAAGCGGCCCGGCGTTCATGATCACACTGTCTGCGCCCGCATCGCTCAGCACAGTTTGCGCATCTGCAACCATCGCCTCATCGGCTTCGAGCGCAACAACCGCTTGGGCAATATGAGCTATAATCGCGGCCGAGTAGCCGTAGCCTGATCCGATATCGAGCACCAACTCATCATTTTGCAAATCCAAAGCGTCGAGCATTTTCGCGAGCGTGCGCGGCTCAAGCAAAACACGCCCCACACTTAGCGCAAGGTTGCCATCAACATAAGCGGCTTCGCGGCGTTCACTCGGAACGAAGTTCTCGCGCTCAACCGATAGCATCGCATCGATGATTGGAAATTTGGTAACATCAGAGGGACGAACTTGGGTGTCCACCATCATGACACGACGTGCTGCAAAATCAGACATTGGCTAAACTCATCCGTTCAGAATCCTTTGCGCTTTAGTGCCACATCACGCGCGCCCCCACAACGCCCCACCTCCGCACAATTCGCTAGATTTCGCACCGCTTGGGACTTGCAGCAGTTTGCCAGATAAGTTAACTGCCTATAATCACTGGCTGGCGAGTTGGTAGAGTGGTTATGCAGCGGATTGCAAATCCGCGTACACCGGTTCGATTCCGGTACTCGCCTCCATTGCTTCTCATTGCCTTTATTTCAACGTATGCTACGTTTTGTGTCCATATAAGGCACTAAATTAGGCCTAAACATAGCACTAAATCGTGGATACCCACCGCCATCTTTTAAGCAAATCCCGTCAAAGGGGAACGTTTGGTATGTCATCATAACCAAGCCTGATGCGCTAAGGGATGGCAAAAAAAATATCCAACCCGACGATCAACTGGCACAAGCGATGAACCCAGTGCAAAGATGAAGCAATCCAAAATAGTCGAAGGTATTTATGCTGAATGGGACAGCCTTCTGGCGCGTGACCCATTCGTTGAGATTCTAGAACAGAATTGAGCCTCCCCGTTTGAAGTCGTCCGCCCCTACAGTTAGGAAAGCGGAGGATCAGAGATGGCGATTAAGAGACCCAAGCCCGAAGAGATTGTCGTGAAGTTACGGCAGGTTGAAGTTCTGATGGGGCAAGGCATGCCCCGGATCGATGCAATCAGACAGATCAGTGTGACTGAACAGACCTATTATCGCTGGAAGAAGAAATACGGCGGAATGGGCACAGAACAACTTAAGGAACTGAAGCGACTGCAAAAAGAGATTGACTTAAGTGCGCTGGAATCTCTGGAGGCGATCAACGAACGTTTGCGCGAGATGGACGTCAAACTACACCTGTCCGAAGTTAAAGGCCCGGTTATGGACCGATTGGCGAAACAACACTTTTTGCAGGAAATGACGGGCGAGGTGTTTCTGTCGCAATATGAAGCTGCTCGGCTATTGTCCGCCTCTTCCAGTCCATCATCTTAATAGGAACGATTTTCCGCTCTTTTTGATGCGTCGCAACATCAGATGATACTGCATATGCAGCGTTTTTTCCGCTCCGAACGCGCGAAGTGAGGGAATCCAATTCACCAATGCGCTTGCAGCCGCCATGCGGTGTGACAGCGTGTTTCCAACTGATCAGAGAAAACAGTCGCAGGGGGCGGTTATAACCGGACTTCCAGCCATCCTCGTTCATACTACGGTGCAGCATGTCATTTCGGACATTCGATGTATGAGTAAATTTTGGTGACACGCGCAAATGTAGTGAGGCGATTGTGGCGCGGGATTTCTAGCAGTGGGTCGTGGACGCCTAAATTCGCATCGCAGTGCTAATCCGCTACAGAGCTCTTGATATTTTTTTTGATGTATCCTTAGGATCTATCCGTCCAAAGGGTGAGCGACGCGCCGTTGTGCGTGCTCAATAATTACAGCTATTGAAAAGAGCGCGGCTGTGATCCAAATCGCTTCTGGTTTCATCATCAACAGAACCGCCAAGATCAATCGTATGCAGATTTCCCAAGCTGCCAGTCGGGTTTTATCAAATGCGGCGAGTGCACTTGAAAGAAGATAGAGCGCGAACACCAGACGCGTTATCAAAAGTGCGAAAGCTCCCAAGTCGAACTGCCCGTCATAGCCAGGCAGGAACGCTCCTGTTGGAGATTGAGCATCTAAAATCGCCTCATTGATCAACAGCAACTCGGGATGGAACGCGAACACAAAGGGCACGATAAATATGACGATGCCAGATTTGACTGCAGAAAGGCCCGTCGCCATGGGTTCTGCTTTGGTAATCGACGCCGCTGCAAAGGCCGCTAAGGCGACTGGCGGTGTTATCGCGCTGGCAACCGCAAAGTAGAAAATGAACATATGCGCCGTGAACAGCGACAAACCGAGACCGGCGAGGACCGGGCTCATCAATAAGGCTGCGTTGATGTAGGCCGGAACGGCAGGCATGCCCATGCCAAGCAAAACGGCCAGAAACATCGTTAATAGCAGCGCTACAAACTGTGGAAGCGCAGAGTCGCTGCCACCCAGGTTCAACGTGTTGAGCCAAGACAGTACATCAAGCGACAAAAAGACCGGCAAACCGGTAAAGGACAGACAAAAATCGATGATAGAGACGGCCAAAAACATCAAATACAGCGTAGCGATGAGTGTTCCTGCATTTGAAAGCGCACCAATGATTTTGCGCGGACGTGCGCGGATGTCTGGATCAAGAAACAGGAGCGCGATCAAAAGCATCACAGCCCACCAGCCCGCGGCGCCAGCAGAGCCTGATGCATTTTGCACCACTTGCAGGAACCAATTCAGGCTTTGAACCTTGCAATCCCCATCAGTGAGCAGACGATCAGCGCCCAAGAGACCACCAAAAACTCCGCATCCAACGGCATCTTTTGGAATCAACAACAACGTCAGGATCACTGCAATCGGTCCAAAAATCATCACAAGATTTAAGTAATCTTGACGCTCTAGGATCATGTCTTCGGTCAAATCGCCAATGGCAGTGATATTTTGCTTGCGCGATTGAAACACTGCGGAAAGGAACAGACAAAAGAAATACGCCGCCGCGGGGATGATCGCAGCGACAATGACGCTGGAATATGGCACCGAGGTCAATGAGGCGAGAACAAAGGCCGCAACGCCCATCACAGGGGGCATAATTGATCCACCAGACGAGGCAGCGGCCTCTACCCCGCCTGCAAACACTTTGGAAAATCCACGTTTGATCATCATCGGAATGGTCAAAACACCTGTTGATAGAACGTTCACAATTGGCCCGCCAGAGATGGTGCCAAAGATGGCAGAGGACACTATTGCAGCATGCGCAGGCCCGCCCCGCAAATGACGTGTCCAGCGGAATGCCAGTTTGATAAGCGATCGCCCACCAGCAGAACTGCCAAAAAGCGATCCTAAAACGAGATAAGGGAAGATCGTGTTCAGGACGATATCCATGAAGCGACCCAAAAGGCCGGACGAATTATTGACCAGAATATCATGAACCCGTGGCCGTCCATCGGACAGCATGCGCGGCTCGCCTGCGAGTTTGGTCACAAAGTATTTGTTGATGTCTTCAGTGCCGTAGAAGTACCAAACCAGCACAGTCAGGATGGTGTAGCTCGCAAAAATGATTGCCACGATCACCAGCGGCAAGCCCCAAACCTTGACGTTGTAGAACAGAAAGATCATGACGGCGACGCCGACGATCAACACCAGCCACCCACCGGTCGTGTTGACACATTGCGGGTCCTCGACCGTGGTTGGCGCAGGCAAGCCGAGGCTTTCATTGAATTCCGTTGCAGACGCGAGACTTTTTGCTATCAAGCGAGCGCGGTCACCGTTCAGCTGATCTATCAAGCAGACCGATTCAATTTCGACCAAGTAAGTAATTGAAATAGTGGCTGCCATGACAACAAGCGCAAGGTCCATAGTCAATCCAAAGCCACGCCGCAGACTGGATCGTTCGGCCCAATCGCGCCACATGGAGTGCCTAAGAACGACGGTACACATCATCAGTGAGAAGAACAAAGGATAGAACCATTCTGTCGGGAACTTACGGAAACGCGTTCCGGTTTCACCCAAAATAGCAGCTGCAAAATCGTCATATCCGGGGATTCCGGGCGTGGAGTTGATCAACCCGATGAGCACCAATGCCAGCGACAAGATAAATAGCAAGCGCTCAGAGAAGCCTTGAGTGCTTTGCTGCTTAACAGATGCGTTCGACATATGACTTCCAACCCCAATAAACAGGCCGCAAGACTGTGCACGCGGCCCGTAAATTATAGTTTAAGTGTTTACTTTGCGCAGTCAGGCAGAGGGTAGCCGGCCTCTTCCCAAGCGGCGACCGCACCGGGGTGATACTTAATCGGGTTCGTGCCGCACATGTCGGTCAACTCCAGATCTGTTTCACCATGCCATGCGGCTTTCATGAAAGATGCTTTGGCTTGATAGATTGGCTCGATATTTGCGATGAAAGCTGCAGTCAGCGCTTTGGCCGTATCAAAATCCATGCTTACGTTGACGATGTCGCCACCAACGGTACCAGGACCGCGAAACGTGTCATCCTCGGAAACGACTGTGACGCCGTCGCCATACCCCATCTCGGCCACAGGCATACTGAATGCAACTGTACCCGGAAGCTTGGCAACTTTCTGGAAAGCCTCACTTTCATGTACGTCTTT
>Ga0209199_1006148_pt1 | contig 10226 bp, 15 predicted proteins | sample COGITO_mtgs_1105_7_FD_184805 | JGI IMG/M metagenome (GOLD analysis project Ga0209199, IMG submission 184805) | Pelagic marine microbial communities from North Sea - COGITO_mtgs_110523 (SPAdes) (version 2) | ecosystem: Environmental > Aquatic > Marine > Epipelagic ...
CTTAAGAGAGATGTTCAAGACAACACTATAGAAATAGAGTATGCCTTTGAGGATATAGACGATCTTTGGGATGAGCTATCAGCAATGACAGCAGCTATTAATGAAATCAATAAGATTAAACAACGTATAGCTATTATAGAAAATGACCTTAAGTATATTGGTCGTGACCATAACACTATGTTTGACATGAAGGGTGAGTGATGCTCTGTGTGTTAGCCTTTGTTGGGTTTGGTCATGCTTGGATTAATGGTAGCAATCAACTTGTTCAATACTGTTATTATGATTGTGGTCTTCCTAAGAACGGTCTTTGGTATGATAGGGTCTATCAAGTATCCTATAACTATAACTGTCCAATAGAGGTGAAATTCAAATAACCTATGTTAAAAGAAAAAATAAATATGTATTCTATGATGACAATAATAGAATAATAATTATAACTAGCAATCGAGCTATAGGAGAGAGACAATGCCTCAAGGTAAAGGAACTTACGGAACAAAAGTAGGACGTCCACCTAAGAAGCCTAAAGGTGGTAAGAAGAAGTAATGGCTAGGTCTAGCCCCCGTATTTGGGAGAGGGCCAAAAAGGATGCTGTCTCTCGTATGGGTGGTAAACACTCTGCTAGGGCTATGCAGTTAGCCGCTAAACTCTATAAGGACAGAGGTGGCAAATATACTGGTGGTAAGACAGCAGCACAGAAGTCTATGACTAAGTGGACTAAGCAGAAGTGGAGGACCAAATCTGGTAAACCTTCTGTACTTGGACCTAATGCTACAGGTGAGAGGTATCTACCTACTAAAGCAATTAATGCTACGCCTAAGAAGCGCTATGCTGCTAGTACAGCTAAAAAGCGTAAAGACACTAAGGCGGGTAAGCAGTACTCAGCTCAACCTAAGAGGCGTAAGTCATGAGTGATATTAATAAGATTAAGTCTGCTGATAGACAGGCGCAGATGAATAAAGCATTTAAGTATGGCTCTAAAGAGGGTGAGAACAATAACCCCTATAAGGCATTAAAGCCAGCTATGGAAGCCTATAAAAAGAGCTATAAAATAGGTGTAAAATGAAACTAGAAAACATTAAGGGTCTAATCGTATTGATCCTAGCGGTAGGGCTTATGGGCCTACTAGGGCTTATCGTAGTAGATGAGTTTATGGTAGCTGCGGAACATGATGCCGAGTTAGACCAAAACATTATAGAGCTATTACAGATGTCTATTACAGGCATTATAGGTCTGGTAGCTGGATATGTTGGATCTAGCAAGTAACACTTATAAAGGAACACAATTATGCACAAAGGAAAACTTTGCGGGTTTACCGATGGTAAGAAACCCAACCCAACTCAGAAGAAACTTCCCACTAAGGGCGCTCCTGTGAAGAACACCAAATCTAACCTTAAGAAGTATGGGGCCTAATTATGATATTAGGCAGGGTAGCTAAATTAGCTTTCAAGATGACCCCCAAAAGAAAACAGGCGTTGGCTAAGGCCGTCAAAGCCTCTGCCGAAGCTCGTAAAAAAAGTAATATTAAAGTAGTGAGTAAAGGCACACAAAGGCGTTTAGACAAACTTAATAAACGTATTGCTGCTAATAAACTTAAACTATCTAAACTTAAAACAGGTAATCAAACGGTTTACCGTTTACAGAAGTCGGATGGCTCCGGTTTTATGAAAAAGCGGATACTACCTCCAAAGAGCGTTGGTACCAGCAAAGGAAAACCCTTCCCTGTACACCCAAGTCAAGATATTAAAGCATTGAGGGCTAGTGTAAAAGGGGTTAAGGGTTTTGAAGATGTAACTTTTGAGACCCTTAAGTTTGACAGATCTATGAAATTCGGCTTCAAGGATATGAATCAAGCAAATAAATATTTTACAAAGGCTGAGCTAGATTTTTACAAGACAAAGGGGATGTCTATAGTAAAGGTAAAAAATGTAAAGATTAACTCGATATCTAAGTCTCAGCTTGTTTTTACTCAGGCTAAAGGAACTAATTCTGCCTTGAAAGAAGCGGCAGCTTTACGTAGAAAATACGAGAAGTTAATGAAGAAAGGGTTTAAGTAATGGCTATCAAAAAAGACCCCAGACTAACCCGTGCTGGTGTTTCTGGGTTTAATAAGCCTAAGAGAACACCCGGTCATCCTACTAAGTCACACATTGTTGTTGCTAAAGAGGGTGATAAAATTAAAACAATACGCTTTGGCGCTCAAGGTGCTAAAGGAAGTCCTCCAAAAGCTAATGAATCTGAGGCTTATAAGAAGCGCAGACTAGCTTGGAAGGCAAGACATGCCACTAATATTGCCAAAGGTAAAATGAGTGCAGCTTATTGGGCTAACAAGGCTAAGTGGTAGAGTATATATTAAGGAAGTAGTATGTCAGAAATAGTTTTGCATGAAGGTCAGTCAGAAATAATAACAGACCTATTCATAGAAGAAGAAACACGCTATGCAGTAGTTAATGCTAGTCGTGGTTTTGGGAAGTCCTATCTCGCAGCCTGTGCCGCTGTTTTAGCAGTACAAGAGCTTATGGAGTTAGATGAAGAAGTACCAAATAAAAATGTGGCTATTATTGCCCCCACCTATGCTCAGGCTGTTGACATCTACTATCCACTCTTAGCTTATCAGCTAGGTATGGAAGATCATGCCATGAAGTCATCTAGAGTGGCTGGCACCTTCTGGTTCCCTAAGAACGTACAACTAAAGATTTGGTCGTATGAAGCTAGTGAGCGTATGAGGGGTACTGGTCAGTACTTTGTAGTGGCTGATGAGGTGTGCTCTTGGAAGGGTGCAGGTACAAGCTTGAAAGAGTCTTGGGAGTCTGTTATCCAGCCTTGCATTGCTACTCGTTGGTCTAAGCAGAATGCAGACAAGTTCGGAGCCAAGCCCGGAAGAGCGCTTATTATTAGTACGCCTCTGGGCTATAATTACTTTTATGAGATGTACAACAGGCAAGACTCCGACAGTAGTTGGAAGTCTTATACCTACACTTATACCGACTCTCCCTATCTCGATGCTGAAGAAATCGATAGGGTAAAGCTAACCCTAGATCCTTTAAAGTTTGCTAGAGAGTATACAGCTAGCTTTGAAGACTCTGGTAATACTGTGTTTTATACGTTTAACCGTAAAGAACACATAGATAAAGACCTGCCTTATTTTGAGACAGGTGAGGATGTTCATGTTGCTATCGACTTTAACGTTGGCATTATGGCTAGTGTAGTGTTTGCTCTTAGAGGTAATCAAATACACATTTTAGATGAGATGCAGGGACACCCCGATACTGAGACCCTAGCACGAAGCTTAGTGGAAAAGTATAAGGGACACCGCATTATCTCTTACCCTGACCCTAGTGGGAAGGCCAGGAAGTCCTCTGCCGCTGTTGGACGTACAGACTTTAGCATACTACAAGCTGAAGGTATACAGACCAGAGCGCATAGTAAGGCCCCTCCTATTATCGATAGTGTGGCAGCTATCAACAAGAAGTTTAAGAACGCTAATGGGGATATCGATATGTATATCCATCCACGTTGTTCAAATACAATAAAATCAATAGAACGTACCGCATGGGTAGAGAGTAACCCTGACACAGCTACCATCTGTAAGAAAGAAGGTGTTGAACACTGGACAGATGGTCTAAGATATGCTGTGGAGTATTTATTCCCTGTGCGAGGTGGTTCTAAAGTGACAACTAGAGGCTTCGGTTTCTAAGAAAGGAAGCACCATGCTTTTAAGTCGTTTAGCGGGTAAGGCCATGTCTTCTGCTCAAAAAAGAGCGTTAAAAAAGGCCGTTAAGGCCTCTGCTCTTGCCCGTAGAACCAATCAAATAAATACTAAACGCTTAGCCAAGTCTAAAGTAGTACAGGCTAACTTAACTAAAATAACAGCACGGCGTAACACCGCTCTTGCTAAAGTTACTTCTCGCAAAGCTGCTATTAAGCAGGCAGCTATCTCTAAGGAAGTTACTATAGCAAATTTAAATGATGCCTCTACTAAGAGATATTTTATTAATGCCGCTAAAAAAAGAGCTAATGCCAGAAAGCAACTGGAAAAGATAAAATCGGCACCAGATCCCGTTTATAAGGACTCGGTAGAAGATATTTATAAACTGGCCTCCTTAGACAAAAACGTGGCAAGCTTAACTAAAAAATATAAAAAACTTTCTACACCGCTGACTACTAAGCAGGTTGCTAGGCGTGATCTTGCCTTTAAAGCAGCAACCGGGGTGGCTATTGGTACCACAGCTTATGTGGGCGTAAACGCAGGTGTTAATAAAGTTAAAGCTAAATATAAAAAAGCTAAAAAGCAATAAAGGAATACTATAATGGCAAAACCATTGACATTTAAACAAAAGGCTGCTTTGAAGATAGCTCAAGCTAAATCAGCAGCTAAACGTAAAGGCAAGAAGTTAAGCGCTTCTGCTAAGGCTAAGTTTGGTAAAGCTGGCGGTAACACTGCTATGCTCCGTGCTAAACTTAAAACACGTAGCTCTGTGAGTAAGGCTAAGGCTAAAGCTAAAGTATCCGCTAAGAAAGGCATTTCTTCGGCTAAAGCCGGGGCAGCTTCTGTTAAACGTGCGGCAGGAGGTACTAAGGTACTTCGGGGCAAGATGAAGATCAAGAGCGCCCTTACTCGTGGTAAGGCTAAAGCTTTCGGTAAGGTTGGTAAACTGAAGCGTTCTATCAAAGTAAACAAAGTTAAAGCTACTAACAAGATTGCCACAGCGGTAACTAAGGTTAAGAATGCTGCTCGTACTGCTAACACCCAACGCAAGCTTAAGGGCGTAGGTGGTAAGGGTCTTGCAGGGGGTGTTATGCAAGCTGCAAAGAATGCTAAAAGCATGAGCAAGACAAGCAGGACTAACAAAACTAACACAATGAAGACCAAGCTTGCTAACACTAGGCGAACTGCCTCTTTGACACCTAACCGAGGCACTGCAATGAAGACCTCTACAAAGATTAGAAACAAAGTTTCAAGTCTTACTAGATCTAAGAAAAACTCTTATGGCTCTGTTAATAACCCCACTTCTTCTAAGAAGCCAAAGACTCGTAGAACACGGCGCGGCAGACGTTAATTAGTTTAAGGACATCCCTAAAGGGGGTGTCTATTATCCCAAATAAAAAGAAAAGGAAGAACTATGGCAAGAAGTCGTATTCTAAAACCTGACACTAATGACTTAATTAGTGACGCAGGTAATGTCCTGTTTTCCTTGGTCAAAGGTGAACAGCTAGAGTTCCCTGTTACTCTAAACTTTATTACAGATGTAACTAATAATTATGGCTTTGAGGCCGTTATTGTTGAGGCTGCTAATAATGGAACACAAACGGGACTGCTTGTAGGGAAAGAATATGACAGACCTACCGCCATCCAACCTGCCGGGGTCCAAGATGCTCTAGTCGTAAGAGTGCCTGTAAACAGAGGCACTTGGCAAGATACTCAAGCCTACAACAGGGAAGAAATTGTTAAGTATGGCGATGTATACTATAAGCTACTAGAAGGTGCTGCTAGGGTAAGTTCTATTACCCCTGATCAAGACCCTCTGTGGTCTGTCACATTATTAAACAAAATCTATGTTCAATTCCCCTCCACCTTAGCAAGCGGTTATGCTTTACAGCCTTCTGTTAAGTCTCCCGTATATGGTTTCTTTGAGCTCCGTGTTACAGAGCCTACGGACTCTATCTATAGCAGAACTTGGAAGCCTATTCGTGGCATGGTTGAGTTCCTGTTTAGCCCAACGGATATTGTACCTGACCCATAGGATGAAACATCATGGCTGACAAAACCACTAGATTTACAATTAATTCAAAAGATATTGCCTCTAACAGTACTACTAACAAAGATATCGTTGGAAGCATACAAACGCCTGATATTTCGGCAAACACAGTACCTGTCAGCCTTGCCCCAACTAAAGATAATATTTTCTTAGAAGTTGATTTAGATAAGCTTGGGGAGCATCGGCAACCCGATAATACTAGGTTTATATACAAACCGGATGAAATTTCCGCTGAAGATCATCAATTTTCTCTGATTGATAAACAGGCAATACCTGATCAAGCTGGAGCTGACGGTACTGTTATCTATTTTTTACAGGAAAATGATAAGTTCGATGAGGTTGTTTCTGTTGATCGGTTTGCAGTAGACTATGAGAAACCCTTCTTTGATAGTTTTACAACTCCTGAATTTATAGAAAAAGGACTAGATAAGGCCTCTTTTGACACTACTGCCTCAAAAGATGAAAATGTTAAATTAATAGAGCCAAATAAGTTTGAAGTTCTTAACACCCCCGAGAGAGTTGAACAAGTATTTTATAAAGCCTTATTTGATGCTATCGGTGTTACAGATGACGTCAATGGCGTTTTACCTGACGATGATCAAACAGCACTTATCCAAGATAGAAACTTTGACACCAGTGGTGTAGAAGACTTTAGTTACAGACATATATTTAAGGGTCTAGTAGACACTGTTAATCTAATAGAGACCTTCCGTGCCGAAGACGGTACGATTAAAGACAATAGCTCAATAGCAGATATATTTATTGCTAATTTATCTAAAACAGCTGATAATGACTCGACTAGTACAGATGACAAAATCGTGTTTGGCTCAAACATAGGTAAACTAGATACAGCAACAACTAATGACATACTTTCCACAGTGATCACCTTCTTGAGAAGCCCCGTTGATGCTGCCTCTGCTGCAGACAGTGGTAGACTAAACTCACAGGACTATTTTTCCGAGGAGTACGTATGGGAAGATTATGCCGGAACAAACTCATATTTTTAAAGGATCCTTGATATGATTAACGAAAAACTAAACATGAAGGGGCAGCTGAAACTAGTACTTTCCTCCCCCGACACTGAAGATCAAATTGTAGAGATTAACAACCTTGTTGTTGACACAGGCTTGGCCTATATCGCTGCTCGAATGATTAACACTGATGATGACATCATGAGTCACATGGCAATTGGTGCAGGTACAACAGCTACTACAGGTACAGATGCTACTTTAGGTAGCGAACTCGCCCGTGTAGCCTTAACCTCTACAACTAACGTTACAACTACTGTCACTGATGATGCTGTACAGTACGTTGCTACTTTCCTTCCTGGAACAGGTACAGGCGCAGTAACCGAAGCAGGTACATTTAACGATGCAACTGCAGGTACTATGCTCTGCCGCACTGTATTCGATGTGATTAACAAAGGTGCTTTTGATACCTTGACAGTTACATGGAAAATCACTATTGAAGCTTAATGAAAGGTGAATTACTATGGTTGATCTAACATTAAGAGAAGAAGGGGTTTCCCCCAAAGGTTCTCCGCTTACCAATAGCGAAGTTGACAATAACTTTATTGCTTTAAACGATGAGTTAACTAGGGTAGATCAATCTATTGCAGTTATCGCCAACGAAGAAGCTTTAATCTTAGCAATAGCGTTAGGATAATATTATGTCAACAAGTTTTATAAACAGGACTTCTAAAGAAGTCGGCACAACAGCTGTTTCTATGTATACAGCACCCTCAGATAGTAAAGCTATTCTTATTGGCGTTAATATTGCCAACGTAACAGGCGCAACCGTACCTTTTGATATTTATATCGATAAAGGTGGAACCGATTATTATGTTGTCAAAGGCCACAGGGTAACAACGGGTAATAATATTGAAGTTATGAAGGGCAACAAAATTGTTCTTGATAATAATGATATTGTTTACGTTAAGTCTGAGGTGGCAAGCAGCATTGATGTAGTACTATCAATTCTTAGCGGGGTAACATAATGGCTGAAAATAGTGCAGTAAGCGGCTTTGTCGAAGGCTCTGCTCTCGCCGATAAAACCTTTTATGGTTTTCGGTTAAACAAAAACGGTGACTTAAACGTAGAAATCATCAATGACGGTACAACTGTCGTTAAACTCCCAGTAGACTATATCGTAGACGAAACCGACTATAAACATTGGTTTTGGTCTGCCGATACTATTGATTTTTATTTTGATGAAAATACAGGCCACCTTATAATGAAAATGATTTAATGGAAGTGAAAATATGCCACAATTATTAGATTTAGGTAAGCTACGCTTTTACTTCGCTGGCGAGTGGAGCGTAAGCACAACCTATGAAATTAACGATATTGTCAAGTATGGCGGTAACGTATATGTCTATACCTACGGACTAAAAACGGCAGGAAATCTGCCAACAGATGTAACCTACTGGCAGTTAATGGTAGAGGGTGTAAACTTTGAAGGCGTGTATGATAACGCAGAATCCTACCAAGTAGGTGACGGTGTTTCTCACGGTGGTAAGGTTTATATCTGTATTGCAGATACTGTAGGTAATACTCCACCTAACGTAACATACTGGTCCCAATTTGCAGACGGTATTCAGTGGGAAGGTGTGTATAGCAGCCTAACAGCTTATCAAAAGAATGACGTAGTTCTTTATGGTGGCTCTGCATACATTGCTAAACAAGATACTACTAACAACCTACCTTCAGATACAGCTTTCTGGGAGCCATTTGTAGAAGGGGTTTCTTTTAAATCTATCTACAATGCGGGTACAGTTTATGTAGAAAATGATATTGTTGCTTATGGCGGTGGTCTTTATAGAGCACTGGGGGATACAACAGGTAACGTTCCTACAAATGCAACTTACTGGGAAGTTTTCCAGACAGGTGTTAACCCAACAGGGGACTGGTCAACAGCAACCTCTTATTTCCCCGATGATTTAGTTAACTACGGCGGTAATACATTTAAATGTCTTATTGCCCATGCCTCTGCATCCTTTGCATCTGATCTTGCAGCTATCCCCACTAAGTGGGAAAAGTTTAACAGTGGCGTACGCTACCGTGGTGAATGGCAAACAGGGTCTGTATACGTTGTAGATGATATCGTTAAAGATGGTGTATCTACTTATGTATGTCTTGAAGACCATACTGGCGGTGCAGACTTTGCGGTAGACGTTACTGCTAACAAGTGGGAATTCTTTGCTCGTGGAGCAACTGATGTTCTACCTATTATTGGTGCTGGTGATACAGGCAAGGCTCTTACTATTGCCGCAGATGGTATCAACTACGCATGGATTAATGCTACAGGGTCTAACAAAGTATTCTATGTTGCCCCTCATGGTTCAGACACTACCGGGGCTGGCGGCTCTATGTCAACACCTTTTGCGTCAATTAAATACGCAGCACAAAATTGTGGAAATAACGCAGTAATCTACGTTAAGAATGGTACCTACCAAGAACAGTTACCTATTGTTGTTCCAGACACCGTAGCAATTATTGGTGATACTCAAAGAAACGTTATTGTTCAACCAGCTGCAGGCTTATCTGATGATGGTGTAACTAATAACAATGAATCCGAAATGTTCCAGATGAGCAATGGTTCTATTCTTAGAAACATGACATTCAACGGAATGACGGGTTGGCAAGCAGCGGCTGCACCTAACGCAGACAATATTGCTAGTTCAACAGTAAAAGGTGTTTGTGTTGCGTTAAACCCTAATACGCCCATTACAAATAAATCACCTTATGTCATAGATTGTACAGCAATTGGTTCAGGTTGTGTAGGTGCTTATGTAGATGGTAGCGTTCAGGCCTCCGGAAACAAAAGTATGCTATTCCACGGCTATACTGTTATCGCAGATAATGGCGTAGGTTTCTGGATTGCTAACGGTGCAAAAGCAGAAATTGTTTCTTGCTTTACTTACTACTGTTATTTTGGCTATGCTGCAGATCATGGCGCTCAGATTCGTGCGCTTAACGGCAATAACTCTTATGGTACATGGGGTGCAGTTTCTGTTGGTTTTGATCAGTCAGAAACTCCGCTAACGGGCGCTATTAAAGGTAGGCGTGTAGCGGTTCTTAATATCTCTGGAACATTTAATGCCGGGGACACTATTACAGGTGGCACCTCTGGTGCGACAGCAGTTCTTACTAATGTTCAAAGTTCTAACGGTTTCTTTTATATAAAAGACATTGTAGGTACTTTCCAAGTAGGCGAAGGTCTTACAGGAACTAACGGTGGCACAGCTGACATTGATACTAACGGAGTAGAAGATCAACAGGGCTTTGTAATTGTTGCTGATGGTTTCTCAGAAGTTCCAGTACCGGGTCGTAGTATCCAGTTTGCGGGAGATTCTATAGCGTATGTTATTCAGAGTGTTTCTGGGTCTTATGTAGATGCTACTAGTGAAATTATCATGATACTTGCGCAAGAAAAAGCGACAGGATCTGCTGATAACACTGCAGTCACAAT
>Ga0209199_1006161_pt1 | contig 10203 bp, 4 predicted proteins | sample COGITO_mtgs_1105_7_FD_184805 | JGI IMG/M metagenome (GOLD analysis project Ga0209199, IMG submission 184805) | Pelagic marine microbial communities from North Sea - COGITO_mtgs_110523 (SPAdes) (version 2) | ecosystem: Environmental > Aquatic > Marine > Epipelagic ...
GAAGATATTCTAAACGATATTGTAAGCACAGAAGGCATAAGGAGTACGAGTGCTATTAAAGACGCTTTTAACGATTACAGGCTGCCCACTTCATTTACTGACGATGTTTATAAAGAATTTCAAAGAAGGATTGATGAACTTAATGTTTCAGGGCAATTCAAAACAAAATTAACTTATGAAACAGCCTTGAATAATATCCGCAAACATAATTATGGTAGACCGTTCAGGTTTTCTGATGTGAATCTTTTTTGGTTACAAGAATATGAAAGAGCAAGAAAAAAAGAAGGTGTTTCAATTGCTTCAATTGGATTTGATACAAAAAATCTAAGAGCAATTTATAATAGGGTAGCTAAAAAAGATGCTTACTTAAAGGAAAACTATCCGTTTGGAAAAGAAAAAAACGAATACACTATAAAGACTAAAGCCTCAAAAAATGTCGGTTTAAGAAAGCCTGATTTGAAAAAGATACTTGATTTTAGTAGTGAAAACGTGTATTTGCAAAAGGCAAGAGATATTTTTATTTTTTCTTATTACTTGGGTGGCTTTAATTGGAAGGATTTAATCTTACTTACTTATAAAGACATAGAGCGAGGATATTTTGTCAGAGCAAAAACTGAATTTACCACGAATAAAGAAGTCCAAGTCCCTGTTAGAATTAATACAAAAGAGCAAAAAGAAATTATGGAACGCTACAAAGGGAAAGGAAAATATGTATTTAATTTTCTGCCTGACGATGCAACTCCTTTAATGATATTCAAAGTACAGTCAAATGGAATCAGCAACTTTGACAAACAGATTAAAAAACTTGCAAAGGAATTAGGCATAAATGAGGAACTGTCTTATCAATGGGCAAGGCATTCATTTAGTACTAACCTTCACAAGGAAGGAGTTAGTGAAAGAGCAATTCAGGAAGCAATGGGGCATACTGATATTGGCACTACAAGAAAATATATTGACTCTTTAATTGACGAAGAGAGCAATGAAATTGATAAGGCACTTGATTTAAGTGACGATTAAGGTTTGTGGTCATGCGTAGCATGATCCACTAAACCAAAAGACTGTAACTGTAACAGGTTCACAGGTGAATACAGGATAATATTGTTTTCACCTGTGATTAAAAATATGCAAATGTCATATTTGACGTTTTGTAGAGGGTTAATGTTATTGGGGTCTAACAGATTAAGTCCGGTTTAACTATCTGTAAATGAGTATATTAAAAATTGAATGAGAAGCAGAAAAACACAGAAAAACTTTATACTTGTTAAAAACTAGCCCTCATTGTGGAAAAGTTACTCTTTCAATACTGCTCAGGAGTGTTTAATTTTGTTGATATGCAATTAGGGTAAGTGTAAAAACCCAAAAAAAGAGCAAATGTTTAAAAATGCTCTTTGATTTAGAAATAATATTTTGTCGTGGTAGACATATTTCTTTTTCAAAGATATATAATATTTCTTATCAAGAAAAATTTTCTTTTTTCACGTTTGCTCATTTTATTAACAGTTTAATAAACAATAAAATGAACGGAGAAAAGAACGTAATAATGGTAAATTACAGCGATAAGGAACTTGCTGCAGGCGTTGCACTAGAACTAAAATCCTTTATCACAGACCACGTCAATCAAATTTTAAACGAGAAAGCAGAGGATGAAGAAACTCCTATGTCTATGTCTGAAGCAGCCATTTGGTTGGGAATCAGTCGGACGACCCTATCTAAATTAGTAGGTAAAGGAGAAGTTTCTTTTAAGTCCTTTAACCCTGACAATCCAAAAGCAAAGAAGGTCTTTACTAAAAAAGATTTAAGGGAGTGGTTGCTCAAAAACAAATCTAAAACGATTGACGAATTAAAGGCTGTGGTTTATGGGAGCAAGTCTTAATTTAAAAATGATAACAAAGGATTCGGACTTAAAGCAAGGCGTAAATCCTGAAACAAAAGCAGTAGTTGCTGGAAGAGCATTTAATGTAAGAAGCGCCAACGAGGTGTTGGAAGATGCTTCAGGCCAGGAGATTCCAAATATGCTTTTTGGAGAGTTTATTTTTGAAGGTGAACTAACAGCATTGTACGCTCCAACCAATAGGGGGAAATCATTCCTTGCACTTCATATTGCTCATTTAATAGCAAGTGGAAAATCCCTTTATGGGTTGGAAAATGAAGCAGAACCTCAAAAGGTTGTTTTCTTTGATTTAGAGTTAAGTGACTTACAATTTCAGGCGAGATATTCAGAGGAGTACAAAGACGCTAAAGGAAAGCGTGCTTACAGGAATCAGTTTAATTTTCACAGCAATCTATATATATCGAAATTTGCAGCATCAGCCCCCCCAAGAGGAGTTGACCAAGTGGATTGGTATTTTGGACAAATTAAAGAAACTGCAGAAGAGTGCGAGGCTAAAATCATATTCCTCGACAACATCTCTTGGCTCTCTAATAAGGGTCTTGAAAAGATGGAGGATGCAAAGCGAATAGTGGAGCGTTTACTTCACCTTGTGAGGCAGGAAGGGTACACAATAATTATTTTAGCACACACACCAAAGATTAGCGATAATACTCCAATAACAATGAAGGATTTAGCAGGCTCTGCAGGATTAGGGAACTTTTGTGATGCTGCTTTTATAATCAATGAAAGTTGGTCTCAAGGAAAGCCTTGTAAGTACCTCAAACAGAACAAGTGTCGTTCCGCCATCAAAGTTTATGATGAAACTAATGTTCTTAATGTAAGGATGGAACAAATAGAGCCAAACTTTGTGGGGTTTAAAGTTGTTCCTGATGTTGGAGATGAATTTCTTAATGAAGCACGGCACTTCAAAAAACACGAGATTCCAAATACCACTAAATTTTCTAAAAGCCAAGCTATAGAGGCTAAACTAAAGATTCATAAGGCTGTTAAGAATGACCCTGAAATTTCGTCAAGAAAATTGGAAACGCTTTCAGGAGTTAGCCATAACACAGCTAACAGGTACAAGAAAGAAGTACAAGCGAACCCACAACTTTGGGACGGTTTTTCTAACCCTAAAATTGATTTAGATGAAGACAACATTTAGGAAGTTTGAACGTAACCGATACAAGGCAAACAATACCTGTCCTTGTGGTAAGAATAATAAAGATGGAAAGTTTGCAACTGAATTAGGGTTTGCAGGACAGCCAATTGGATATTGTAATGGATGCGCTCAAAATTTCTGGAGCAACAGTGATACGATTGTGAAACCCTACGAGATTAAGCCAGAAGACCTGCCTGTTTTATGCAGGTTTGATATGCATGATGTGGTAGGTCATTTTGATACAAATTTAGAGTCAGGATTTGCTCAATTCCTTATAGAAACATTAGGTAACGATAATGCCATGAAGATTGTTGAGATTTACTATTTAGGGTGTTATGATTCTGCACAAGGTGCAGATCATAAACCCGACGTAATCTTTTGGCAGATTGATGCTGATAAAAACCTTCGAGCAGGCAAAATAATGGCCTATAGCGACGAAGGAAAGCGACAGTGTATTCCTAGGTGGTGGCATAAAATTAAAGGCATTACGTGTCAGTTAAATCAATGCTTTTTTGGAGAACATTTATTACCTTACATAAATAAGCCTGTAGCCGTAGTTGAGTCTGAAAAGACAGCTTGTTTAATGACGATTTTTAACCCTGCTTTTTTATGGCTGGCCTGTGGCTCTGCCACATACCTTCAGGATTACAAGTGCTCTTATGTTTCAAAGTATGAAGTAACTCTTTTTCCAGACCACAATCAGTATGATAAGAACTCCAATTGGAAAGCTATTGCAGATAAATGGGGATTTGAAATAAGTAGGGACTGTGAGATTTGGCACGAGCAGGGTTTAATCTCTGATGGAGATGATATTGCAGACTATTATCTTAACCTGACTAAAGCACTTGATGCAGAAATTGTCAAAGTAGATGCTGAATGGAATCAGGAAGAATACGAAACAATATTCAACAAACCGAAGGATTGGCGGAGCGATATATATACAGGAAGAAATCCGTTCTTCTGAAGGAAAAAGCCTAAAAAAGGTCTCGTAGTTAAGTAATCTTGAACCCCCACTATTGGAATCCAAATCGTTTTCCTGTTAGGGGGTTTGTTGTTATATGGTGCTATTATCCAACACTCCTGTTAACCTGTTACAGTTACACTTAATGAATCACAAATCCCATCAAATCTATTAATGTTATTACCTTAATCCTAAAATTCCCTTGTAATGGTTTTAGGGGGTGGTTGTTTGGGGTTTGTGGGGATACGTGATGGGGATAATTTAAATTCTACTGGATTTTAAACTTATTAAAATCCTAGTTACCATAGCCTCTAGTACTTCCTGCAAAAGTAGTCACTTTTCCATCTGGTGTAATAATTCTTATTACATCATTTAATTTATCTGAAACATAAATATTATCATCATCATCAATACTTAAACCAACAGGAAAATCAAATGATGCATTTAAACCATCTCCATCATTGTAATCTCTAGTCCCATTACCTGCAAAGGAGGTAACATCACCATTAGAGTTGATTTTTTTTATAATACTATTTTGGGTATCTGCTATATATAAAATTCCATTTGAATCTATTACTATTCCTGAAGGCTCATTAAACTTTGAAGTTGTAGAATTTCCATCTAAATTTCCTAAAGAACTACCTACAAATGTAGACACTGTTCCATCCGATGCTATCTTTTTTATCTTGTGGTTAGAGCGGTCAGAAATAAATAGATTTCCATTCGAATCCTTTACCATTCCGTATATAATTCTAAATCTTGCATTTGAAGAGCTACCATCAACATCACCTTGATTATCAACAGAACCATATTGTTCAATAAGATTACCTTGAATGTCAAATTTCTTTATTGCATATTTGTGTGTGACGTAAATATTGTCATCAGAGTCAACATAAACATTCATTATGTATTCTAAGCCATCAATGAAGGTTGAAACATTACTGTTGGAATCAATTTTTCTTAGTTTATCATTTTGAGAATCAGCAACATAAATGTTGTTATTAGAATCAATCCCTATGCTCGTGGGGTTGTTAAATTTAGCCTGATTCAAGTTCGCATCCTCAAACCCTTGACTACCACTTCCAGCTAAATCATAAATAGTCTTGTTATTAATATCAATAACTCTAATTTTTTGATTTCCCGAATCACAAACATAAAGTTTACCGTTTTTATAATGAACATCCATTGGGTTAGAAAATTTGGATGTAGGAAACTGATTTTTATTTGGACAATACCCCCATACAGGTTTGTTTGAATCTGTTAAAGCAGAGTTTACTGCAAAATTACTTGGTTCAGATGAAATATTAGTAACACACCAGTTAGTCAAATCTTGATTAAATACATCTGCAAATCTAAAAATACCATTAATATCAGTTACACTTGAAGTATTCCAATTGCCTATGTCTTGGTTAAATACGTCAGCATCCATAAACATTTCCGTCATATTAGTAACACTTGAAGTATCCCAATCACCTATGTCTTGGTTGAATGAAGTTGCTGTGGCAAACATTTGAAGCATATCAACGACACTTGAAGTGTCCCAACTACCTATGTCTTGATTGAAAGATGTAGCACTAGAAAACATTGCACTAATATCAGTCACATTTGAAGTGTCCCAATCTCCGATATCTTGATTAAATGCTGTAGCGCTAGCAAACATTGCACGCATAATAGTTACATTCGAAGTGTCCCATCCACCTATGTCTTTATTAAATACTTCATTTTCAAAAAACATACTAGTCATATCAGTCACACTTGAAGTGTCCCAACTAACTATATCGTAGTTAAATTGAAGACTAAGTTTGGAATTTCCAGAAGAAAACATATAACTCATATCAGTCACACTTGAAGTATCCCATCCTCCTATGTCTTGATTAAATGAAAATGCCTGATAAAACATACCACTCATATCAGTCACATTTGAAGTATCCCAACTTCCAATGTCCGAATTGAAAGAGGTATTATTTCTGAGAGGGGAATTTGCAGAAGAAAACATATAACTCATATCAGTCACACTTGAAGTATCCCATCCTCCTATGTCTTGATTAAATGAAATTGCCCCCCAAAACATACCACTCATATCAGTCACACTTGACGTGTCCCAAAATCCTATTTCTGAGTTGAAAGAGGAATTGTTTTTAAACAGCTCACCCATATCAGTAACTTTAGTCGTACATAGATTATAATTTCGATTCGAAATTTGTCCCACTATGGAAGAGTTATCCACAACCGTATAGTTAGCTCCATTAATTATTGCTGTATCCCCCACACTAGCATTAGGACATTTACAAGTTCCGTTTTCAAAAAAGATTGAAGTAGAAGATGTTGTTGAGCTTACAGAAGCAGGCAAAGGATTAACTACAATAGACCCACTAAAAGTGGACGAGGCAATACCAGCAGTATTACTTGCCGTCAATGTATAGTTATAAGTCCCTGTAGCAGTTCCTGTGGGCGTTCCAGATATTGTAGCCACATTGTTATTAAAACTCATTGACACTCCATTAGGAGTGCTTGGCGTCCATGCTATTGAAGCACTAATTGTATTGGAGCATGTTGTTGTTAAAGTATACTCTATACTTGTTATGGCAGTGGACATAGATACGGTTTGTGAGTCTGAACCAGCAGCTGATGTTAGTGTTCCAGAGATTGTACATGATACAGTTGGACATGTTCCCCATACTGGCTTATTGGCGTTTGTTAATGAAGAGTCCTTAGCAAAATAAAATGGTTCTGAAGTAATATTTGTCACACACCAACCTGTTAAATTTTGATTGAAAACAGGTGTTACCGTTGCACCACCAAACATATCATCCATATTAGTTACATTAGAAGTATCCCAACCTCCAATATTTTGATTAAAAGATTGTGAATCGAAAAACATCGAGCTCATTGAAGTAACATTTGAAGTATCCCAATTACCAATATCTTGATTAAATTCATATGCCAAATTAAACATACCAGTCATTACGGTAACACTTGAGGTAATCCAACTACCTATGTCTTGATTGAATATATGTGCTGAAGCAAACATCCAACTCATATCAGTCACACTTGAAGTATCCCAATCTCCGATATCTTGATTAAAAGCTGAAGCACCTTGAAACATTGCAGCCATTTGAGTATTATTTGAAGTATCCCAACTTCCTATGTCTTGATTGAATGCTGTTGCTATAAAAAACATACCAGTCATATTAGTCACACTAGAAGTATTCCAACTTCCAATATCCTGATTGAATGCTGTTGCTTGTTGAAACATTCTATCCGTATTAGTCACATTGGACATGTCCCAAAAACCAATATCAGAATTAAAAGAGGTATTGCCTTTAAATAGCTCGCTCATATTAGTAACAAGGGACGTACACAGGTTATAATTCCCATTTGCAATTTCTGTTTTGATGCTATTATCATCTACAACGGTATAAAGGGTACCACTGATTGTAGCTGTATCTCCCACACTTGCATTAGCACAATTACAGGTTCCATTACTATCAAAATAGATTGAGGAGGATGCTGTTGTTGAACTGGCGGCAGCAGCCAATACAGTAATTGCACCTGTATATGACGACACATATGAAGTACTCGAAACGGTTAGGGTATAATTATAGGTTCCTGAAGCCTGAGCTGAAGGTGTTCCATATATTGACCAGAATCCACCTGACGGAATATTTGAACCCCATGATAGACCAGGGGGAAGCCCTATTATGTTTGAACTAAATGATTGTGCGCCAATACAGTTATTGGTAGTATGCTCAATCACTACAGTGGTAATTGCTGTCGAGGCACTTACGGTTTGAGTCTGAGGTCCTGAGCTTAGGGCTAAAGAAGTGCAGGTTGCTGTTGTTGAACTGGCGGCAGCAGCGGTTACTATAATCGAACCAGTATATGAAGCTGAGGCTGTACCAGCAGTATTACTTGCTGTTAATGTATAATTGTATGTTACTGTTGCCGCCTGACCAGAAACACCTGAGCCGCCAGAACCTGAGTTGCTTCCTCCTGAATCATGTGAACCTGAAACACCTGAGCCGCCAGAACCTGAGTTGCTTCCTCCTGAATCATGTGAACCTGAAACACCTGAGCCGCCAGAACCTGATATCGTTACTACATTATTACTAAAGCTCATAGAAACGCCATTGGGAACACTTGGAGTCCATGCTATTGCAGCACTTAATGTGTCAGAGCAAGTTGTTGTAAGGGTGTACTCTATGTTTGTAATGGCTGTGGACATAGATACTGTTTGAGAGTCAGACCCATTGGCTGAGGTCAAAGAGCCTAGAATTGAGCAGGATACCGTTGTAGAATTAGCAATAGCTGCTAACACGGTAATATCTCCGCTGTACGATGCCGAAGCAGTTCCGCTTGAATTGACTGCGCTAACTGTATAATTATAAGTTCCTGAAGAAGTTCCTACAGGCGTCCCTGATATGGTAGCTACATTATTACTAAATGACATAGATACTCCTGTGGGTAGTCCTGAAGCTGATGCACTTAATGTATCTGAACAGGTATAAGTAAACGTACCTACCACATTGGTGATTGCAGTTGAGATTGTTACTGTTTGTGATTGTGGTCCTGAAGTTAATGTTCCAGATATGGTACAAGAAGATACAGTTGTTGAACTCGCTACTGCTGTGTTTACAGTTATCGTTCCACCAATTGTAGTTGAAGCTGATGCACTGCTTAAGTTGAGCGAATCAAAGGCTGTAACGGTATAGCTATATGTTCCTGAAGCTTGAGCTGAAGGTGTTCCTGATATGGTAGCTACATTGTTAGTAAGAGACAGACTTACTCCTGCGGGAAGACCATCTGCAGTGGCTGTAAGCGTATTAGAACAGGTTGTGCTAAAACTATACACAATATCAGTAATTGCTGTTGTTGCAGTTACTGTTTGAGAGTCTGAGCCAGAGGTTAATGAACCTGTTATAGTACAGGATATAGTCGTAGTAGACGCGGTAGTTGATGCTGCGGTTGAGGCAGCTACTTGACTCACTACACTACTTAATGGATTGGTAGTAGTCGTACTGGATGTTACTGCCGTTGAAGGTGGGGTTATAGGTGCTGAATTACTTGAAGTTTGATTCCCTGTCAGGCTAATTGAGTTTGCAGGTGAAGCGGCCGGAACATCTGCAGTACTTGTAGGAGCGGTACTACCCTGAGGCAGGGTAACAATATTCATGCTAATTGATGTTGATGAGGTGAAGTTTAAATTAGTTAAAACCCCAAAATTCCCCATTGCAAAAGTGTTACTACTCAACGAATTAAACTGAGTGAAAAATTGGGTGGTAACATTGTTAAGTATCATTGTAAAGAGGATATTCATCTGAATAGATATTCTCATTATAATTTTACCATGAGATTTTCCAGTTTCACTCTCCTGCAAATCAAACTCCCATGTACCAACTAAATCTCGTGCTGTTTGATAATCAAAGTTAACATCAACAGTTTTATTATTATCAATAGTAATTTGAATTGGATTTAAGGTGTCCAAGACCCCATTGTTATTCCACCTCATCATTGCATATCCATCACTTGGTACGGCTGTAAGCTTCACAACAGTACCACTGTCGTAGTCAGTTGATTTACCTGTGCTAATAATTTCTTCAGTTACTGTTCCTTCTCCATCTATATTAATAGCAAGTGGATACTTTCGCTTTTCAAAATTGGCAGTAATTGTTTGATTTGAGTTTACTAATAAAGTCAAGGGGTTGTCTGTGGAATCTGTCCCAGTCCATCCAACAAAAACATATTCTTGTTCAGGAGTGGCTGTTAGTGTTATTGTTGAGCCAGACTCAAATGAACCTCCGGAAGAATCGACACTTCCTCCATCACCTGATGAAACTTCAAGGTTAAATACAACTGATGGTTCTTCGACTTGTTCTTCAAATGCATCTTTAGAACATGTGATTAAAACAGTTATTGAAAAAAAATAGAGTAGAAATCTTTTCATTTTGTTAATTTTTGCAAAGAATTAATCTACGGAAAACGTTAACTTTTAACAACTACAGCAGTTAAATTTCAAAGACACTTTGTGTATAATTTATACAATTTAAATCATTTATAATTAAAACAAATGTTTTATGATGATAAAAACATTTCAAGGAAGCCAATTATGAGAAATGAAAAATGATTCCTAGAACTGGAAAGGAATATTCGGTAGCAGTTAATTTACTATTTGCTCTTAGGTCGTCTGCAGCTTTCCATAATCTGTTCTCC
>Ga0209199_1006174_pt1 | contig 10187 bp, 7 predicted proteins | sample COGITO_mtgs_1105_7_FD_184805 | JGI IMG/M metagenome (GOLD analysis project Ga0209199, IMG submission 184805) | Pelagic marine microbial communities from North Sea - COGITO_mtgs_110523 (SPAdes) (version 2) | ecosystem: Environmental > Aquatic > Marine > Epipelagic ...
AACTTATCAATGAATACCTAATACTTGATAGATATTATAGAAAAGGACAAGGGAGAAGAACGGATTTAACTTCTGTTAAATCTAACAAAGGTTCTTCAAGAGATATGGTTTCTAAAGAATTAGGAATATCTTCTTCTCAGTTAAGAAGATTAGTATTCATCCATAAAAACAAACCAGAATATATTGAACTTTTAGATAAAGGTATTTTAACGGTTAATCAATCTTATCTTCAAATTCAGAGAGAAATTAAAGAAAAAGAATCTAAGAAACCTACTCCTTCAAAATCAGAAAGTTTGGTGAAATCGAATTGGAGATTTTATCAGAAATCCTCTCATAATATGAGTGAACTAAAAGATGGTGAAGTTCAAACTATTTTTACCTCTCCTCCTTATTGGAATAAAAGAACCTATTCTGAGGAGAAGGGATTAGGGAATGAAAAAACATCTGAAGAGTTTGTGGTGAATCTTTCTGAACATCTTAAAGATTGTAAAAGAGTATTAAAAGATAAAGGAAGTTTCTTTCTTAATTTAGGAGATACTTTTTACAATGGAAACCTTCAAAATGTTCCTCATAGAGTAATACTAAAACTTCAAGAACAAGGTTGGATTCTCAGAAATACAATCATCTGGTCTAAAACAAATCCAAAACCCTCTTCATCAAAATCAAATCTAACACCATCTTATGAGTTTATATTCCATTTAGTAAAAACAATGGAGTACGATTACTACCCTACACCTAATAAACTTTCAGATAAAACCAAACCATCACTTCCTCCAAGACATAGAAGTGTTAATGGAGATTATTCAAAATCAGTTACCCCATACATACCGAATGTGTATGGAAAGAATATGGGAGATTATTGGAATGAAGATATTGTGAGAACTTCGGTTGCAAATCAAAAACTAAATATACAAGGAGAACACCCTGCTCCTTTTCCAAATGAAATCATCACCTTACCAATTCTTCAAACTTCTAAAGAGTTTGAATTAGTATTAGACCCTTTTATGGGAAGTGGAACAACAGGGAGAGTTTGTGATAAACTGGAAAGGAATTTTGTTGGGTATGATTTGAAGATGTTTTAAAAACAACATAACCTACCGAATAACTTGATAGGTTATGAGTTTTTCAACTAACCATCTCTCTTCTTCACTAAAACAAAACATGATTTTTTTTTACAACCTTAAAGGGTTAATAAAAGATTACATTTTTATTGTTTTTTTCATTACCATTCCTTTTTCAGAATAGATTTTAATAAGATACATTCCATTGGGTAAATTGTCAGTTGCAATAGAACCGAAATTTGAATTAATCTCCTTTATTTTTTCACCCAAAATAGAATAGATTTCAACTTTAGAAATTGCAACGTTTTTGGATTCAATTGTTAAAATACTTGTTACTGGATTTGGATATAATTTAAGTGAATTGTTTAATATTTCATCATCAACACTTAATTGAACACTAGAACAACCTGTTGAATTAACAGTTTCTCCATTTGGAGTATCTGGACAAGTATCTGTATCATCAGTTACTCCATCTCCATCAGTATCTATTACAGTAGTTATTAATGAACTTCCATTCCACTCCCATCGAATACAGTTACTCCAACCAACAGAACGACTTTGTACTTTTTCTGATTCTACAATATCAATCATTCCATTATTGTCAACATCACGCACAAGCACCCAAGTAACTGGAAAATCTAAAAGAATTAAAGGACTTGAAGTCCATTCATTTGTAACATCAGTAAATTCATTGTTTTCTCCACCTTTAAAAATCTGTAGAACACTTCTAAATGATGGGTTTCCCCCATTATTTGGATCATTGTCTATTTGTCTAATATAGAGAAGAACTACATCTAAATATCCATCCTTATTAATATCTGCAAAAGATATGTCATCATTATTATTAACAGCTCGACCGTCAACCATTGGTATTTCTCCAAACTCCCATATTTCAGTTTTATTATCATAATCATAATTGGATGAACCATCTCCCCACAAAATAGTTGGTCCCCCCAAATGGGGATGACCTATATGATTCGCATATTCACCACCAACTACTATATCTAAATTTCCATCTTGATTTACGTCTAATATTTCTACAGTTCCAACTCCGTATGGACCAATGACCTCTGTATTCTCTATAAAATAATTACTAATTTTTTCACCAACGCTATACCAAGTAAAATTGCCACTACCATCATTCATAGCAAACCCAGAATCTGGACCTCCAAAAAATAAGTCTAAATCTCCATCATTATCTAAATCACCAGAAGCAAAACCATGATACTGAGATTTTGGAACAACATCAATAAAAGAAAATGTATAATTATCAGTTCCACTCATTAATATATTTGATTTCTCTAACACATCATGACCTCCCCCAATTCTTACTACATCTGGTTTATTGTCTCCATTGAAATCTCCAACTATCGTTTTTCTTGGACCATGGGCTTGAAAACCAGGGTTAGTTATTAAAGTATTATCTGGGGAATAAGTACCATCCCCATTATTAATTAACATCTGATGTAAAGGGAATTCTCCGTCAGGAGCTTGAGCAAGTGTTAGAATGTCTAAATATCCGTCTTCATTAAAGTCTGCATATGCTACCCCTGTGGTACTGGTTTCTAAACGAGATTCACCGTTACCGTTTACTAAAAAAAGGTCTATCCAAAGTTGTATGTTATGTTTCCATTCATGAGAAGGTACTTTGTAGTCGAACTCTTGTGAGTGTATATTGACAGTAGAAAAAAGAAAAAAGAAAATCAGTAGTGAATATCTTTTTTTGTCCATAATATATGTTTTTCACGAAAATAACTCTTATTTAATCTATTTGCATAAGTTTGCTATATGAAACAACTACTTTTTTTTCTTTTATTTTCTACTTTCTCTTTCTCACAAACTTTGGTTGTTAGTGATTATGATTTAATTAACACATATAGTTCAATAGAAAACGAAAGAATGTATCTGTTTTATTCTGATAAACTTGTTGTTGTAAATTTGAAAAACTTATCTAAAAAAGAGGTTTTATATGACTCTTCAAATATAAAAATTAGAGATTTTATTGGTGTTTCTGTTAATTATAAAGACTATTTCCTAGACCCCTTAGGTGGAGGAGTCTATTTATTTGAAAATTATAAATTCAAAAGAATTGATACATCCTTCAAACATAGGATGCAGATTGAATCAAGTGTATTTACCTATAAAAATGAGATTTATAAATATGGTGGATATGGTTTTTGGTCTAATAGAAATTTCATTACTAAATTTAATTTTGAAACAAATCAGTGGGATTTTGTACCTCATCTTAATAGTAAAGAGTTACCATCTGGAAGTCATAAATCAATTATTAAAATTGTTGAAGATGATCTTTATGTCTACGGAGGTTTAAAGGTTAATGAATTCAATCCAGAGATAATTGAAAATAATAATGAAATATGGAAATTTAATTTTCTTAATAAGGTTTGGAGAAAATTGGGAATAAATAATCTTCAAAAGAACATTACATTAAATAATATGAATATTGATTATGGAAACAAGTCTCTGTTTTTTGATAAAAAAACTAATTTGTTTGTTAGTATTGATTTTATAAATAATAAAATAATAACTTACAAGAATTCAACTTTATTGAACTCATTAAGTTTTCTTCCAATTTCTTTCTTTCACAAAAAGAAGTTTTTCCTTTTCATTAAAGAAAATCCTTCATCTTCTCTTTTAGTTTTAAAAATCAGAAATGAGGATGAGATTTTAAGGGAGATAATTGATCAAGAATTTTTTTACAGAAATGAATCAGTCATATTAATTTCAATGGTTATAATTGGATCTGTTTTAATTTTAATTGTGGTCTACAAGGTTATAAGAGGTGAAAATAAAAAGAGAAATAAACTATCTGTTAAATTTAAAAATAAAGTAAAGTTTAAAAATAAAGAAGTTGATTTAGATGATATATCATATGAAATAGTAAAGATTCTTGTTCATAATGAATTTGTTCTTTCTAAAGATATCCTTCCCTTGTTAAAAAACCCTCACATAGATTATGCACATTCCACAAGGATAATGAGGGATACTTTATTTCAAATCAATTTTAAGTTAAAAACACTTATAAAATCTGAAATTGATGTGATTGTTATTAAAAAATCAGATTACGATAAACGAATCAAACAATATTCGATTAACAAATCATTATTCGAAAAGTGATATTATCACTTCTGTTAGATTTAACATAAGTTAATTATAATAAAAGAACACCCTGCTCCTTTCCCTAATGAAATCATAACCTTACCTATTCTTCAAACTTCAAAGGAGTTTGAATTGGTATTAGACCCTTTTATGGGAAGTGGAACTACAGGGAGGGTTTGTGATAAACTGGGAAGGAATTTTGTTGGGTATGATTTGAAGATGTTTTAAAAAAACGATAACCTATCATGACAGGTTATTATGTTTCAAACAATCACTTATCTTTTTAAGTAAAAATCCATAATGTTTTTTTACCCGAAATAATATATATCAAATTTAAATATTAGGACATTTTTAGATTTATTTACTTAGATTTGATTTTTAAGAAATATTAAATTTATTGAATGACTAAAATAATATTTAAAAATAAAAGAGGTGTATCATATCATGGAGATTCTCTTGAATTAATAAAATCACACAAATTCCAAAAAAAATATAAGGGTAAAATAGATTTAATATTCACTTCTCCTCCATTTAATTTAGTAAGTAAAAAAAAGTATGGGAATAAGAATGGACAAGAATACATTGATTGGTTAACTGAGTTTTCAGAACCTCTTACCAATCTATTAACAGAAAAAGGAAGTTTAGTTATTGAAATGGGTAATTCATATGAAAAAGGAGAACCAACTTTTTCTACCATCCCATTAGAGTCTTTACTAAGTTTTAAAAACAAATCAAATCTTCATTTATGTCAAGAATTTATATGTCATAATCCATCAAGGTTACCCTCTCCAGCTCATTGGGTAACTGTAAAAAGAATTAGAGTAAAAGATTCCTACACCAGATTATGGTGGTTATCAAAAACACCCTATCCAAAATCTAATAATAAAAATATTCTCAAAGAGTATAGTCCCTCAATGAGAAAAAAATTTATGAAGGGTAAAACAAATACGGGTAAAAGACCTTCAGGACATAATGTGACTAATAATTTCATGAAAAATAATGGAGGAAGTATTTCCCCAAACTTTTTAGAATTTGGTAATGAGGATTATTTGTTTGAAAAATCGGAAAACTCACTATCAATACCAAATTCAAGTAATCAATCTAGTTATAATTCATTTTGTAGAGAAAATGAATTAGAACCACATCCAGCAAGAATTCAACCAGAACTAATAGAGTTTTTTATTCGGTTTTTAACAGATGAGGGTGATTTAGTTTTTGACCCGTTTGGTGGTAGTAATACAACAGGATTAGTGAGTGAAAAGTTAAATAGGAAATGGGTTTCAAGTGACATGAGTATAGATTATATAAAGGGTTCGTTAATTAGATTTTTTAGTGAAAGTAAATCAAAAGATATCATTAAGAGGATGGCAGGAGAAAGGATTTCAGAATTGGTTAGAAAATAATCTAAATGGAATTTTTTCTGTTGTAACTGGGGGAGGAAAAACAATCTTCGGAATTTATTGTTTGAGTTATTTGTTTGAAAATAATTTGATAGATTCTGTAATAATAGTTGTTCCTACAAAAACCCTACAAGACCAATGGGCATCAAATATTCTTCAGAATACTGATTGTTTAAAGGATGAGTTAAGTTTCAACAGAAGAAAACTTAACAAGATTAATATTCTTACAAATCTATCAACTCAGAAAATTTCTTTCAAAGAACTTAAAAACCGTTATTCTCTTATTCTAGATGAATGTCATAGGTATGGTACTGAAAAAAATCTAAAATTTTTGTCTCAAGATTTTGTTTCTAAAATCGGATTAACCGCTACTCTTGAGAGAAAATATGATGATGGAGTAGAAAAATTCTTATATCCGAATATAGGTGAGGTAATTTATTCTTATTCAATAAAAGAGGCATTAAAAGATGGTGTAGTTGAACCATATAAATTAATTTACTTAAGGACTCATTTCACAGAAGATGAAGAATTAGAATACGATGAACTTTCTCATAGAATTTCAGTCCTTTTAGGTAGATTACATGTAGAGAAGGATTCTCATACAAGAGAATCTTTAAAGAAATCTATTGAAATGTTGAGTTTCAAAAGAAGTAGATTGGTGAATGAATCAACACAAAGAAAATATGTAGCATCAAAACTCATTTTAAATAACCTTAAAAGAAAAAAAATTGTATTTTGTGAAAGCATAAAACAATCCGAGGAAATTAAGGAGATTTGTGCAGAAAATGGATTATCAACTGTGGTTTATCATTCTCAAATGAAACAATCTGATAGGATATCTGTACTAAATGATTTTCAGTCGGATTATTATCATACACTAATAGGGTGTAAGGCACTTGATGAGGGATTTGATGTTCCAGATATAGATTTTGGATTAATAGTTTCTCAAACTAAAACGGGTAGACAACGAATTCAAAGACTTGGTAGGACAATAAGAAAATCTAAGAATAAACAAAAACCTATTATATACACTCTTTATACTACTGAAGATGAATATTCGTCATTGTATGAAGAACAATTTGAAAACCCTGAGGTAGAAGTAGAATGGCAGGAAGTGAATTAACATGGAGTTCATTTGATTTTTCAAATGAAACTCAGTTTGAAGAGATTGTTTTAAAAAGAAATATTTTAAAACAATATCATGTCTATGATGCTAAAAAAACTTTGAATATTTTCAGAAAATATAACAGGTACGCTGATGTTTTATTAATTGAAAAAAATTTTAAATATTGGTGTATTGGTGAGGTAGAAATATCTAAACATTCTTTTAAAGGACATGTATTTCCTCAACTAATTGAAATTTATTCTTTGATGGAACAAAATTTAAATTTAATTAGAAATAATTATTTGAGAATAGAAACTCTCAAAAACACAAAACATCTTGTTGATTTAATAAGATTTAATAAACCATTTCTATCACTTATAATTGATAAAATTCCTTCTAACTATATTAATATTATCCCTCTATTGAATTCTTTTTGTAATGTTAATACTATTATTCGGATGAAAGATTCGAATGAAAATTATAGTTATGTCACTGATAATTATTACCAAAATTTTATATCAGAAAATATATCTTCTTGTTATATAAATGATATTGTATTAATTATTGATTTCCCTAATTTGTTGGGAATGAATAATATTAATTATGAATTTTTAGAATATAAAGGTGAAAAAATTTACATACAACAACATTTTAACAAGATTGAGGGTGAAGACAGGTTGTTTTGGATAATGGAGAAGAAAGTAAATGATGGAAAATACTACATTAAAATTACTGATAATAAATTAATATTAACTAAATACTAAAATATATGGTAACTTCTTTAAACAAACTAAATATCGGAAGTTTAACTCTTCATAGATATGCTGATTTGGATTATGATGAATGGTACGCAATGTCGGAATTTGTGGATAATTCACTTCATAGTTTTATGAATAATAAAAAAGAATTATCCCAAATAGGAATTAATCACTGTGATGTGAGGATATCCATCTTAGATAATGGAGAAGGAGAAGAAATAAATATATTAGATAACTCTGGAGGAATCCATTCCAAAGATTTCGAAAGATTATTGTCATTAGGAGTACCTAAAGAAAAATGTGAAACTCAGTTAAGTGAGTTTGGGATGGGAATGAAAACAGCTTCAATTTGGTTTGGTAAGTTAGTTGAAATTGAAACAAAACATTATTTAGAGGATAAGTGTTATAAGATTTCAATTGATATTGAAAAATTAGGAACTGATAGTGAGGTAAAGATAGAAGAAGTAAAACCAAGTTCAAATAAAAAGTGTTTTACAAAAATTAAAGTGTCTAATCTCAATAGAAAACTTACAAGAAAAAAGAATAAAATAAAAGAATCCTTAGCAAGTATTTACCGTAAGTACATCGAATCTGGTGATATGACCATAAATTTTGAGGATGATGAATTAAAACCATTTTCGATTGAATTAAGGGAAAGTCAAGATGGTTCTCCGATGAGAAAAGATTTTGAGATAAAATTGAAAAATGGAAAGAAAGCTAAAGGTTGGATTGGGATTATGGTCAAGGGAAAAACTATTATTTCAGGTTTTTCTGTTTATCGAAACAATCGTTTAATTCAAGGATATCCTGAAAACTCATGGAGACCAAAGGAGGTTTTTGGACAAGAAGGAGGTAGTAATACTACAAAAAATCAGAGGTTAATTGGAGAACTTGATATGACAATGTTCAATGTTGCTCATACTAAGAATAAGATAAATTTTGTTGATGATGAAGAAACTGAATTTAGAAAACAATTAGGTGATTTTTGTTCTGATATTTCAAGAGAAGCCGATAATACGTTGAAACCTAAAACAGTTAAGGAACATGAATCTAAACCAAACACTCAATTAGGTAAAGAGGTAGTTACTGAGTTTTTTAAGAAACAAGTTAACACAGATGTAAAATCTTTAGAATTCACCTCTCCAACGATTAAAACAAAAACTCCATCCAGAGTTAAAGAAATTTATAATACTGAAAAACAACCTTTTTATGATTTTTCTCATATGAAAGATGTAGATGGTATTAATAAATCCATTTTAGTTTATCATTTTATGGATTCAAACCTACCTTATATGATTATGGATGAAATAGAAGATAACTTAATAGTGTGTATTAATATAAATCATCCTTACTATTCACACCTTTCAAACAACGGTACAACAGAAAAAGAAATTGAGTTTAAGATTAACTGTGTTATAGATGCTCTTTCTGAAGTACATAATAAGAATAGATATGGTAGTTATACTCCAGAGGATATGAGGTTAACCAAAGATTTGTTTTTAAAGAGATGGATACAATCAATGAATGGTTAATACATTTGTTCTACTTGGTATCTTACATTAGATTTTAATTCTAAGAAATACTTTAATTGAAATAAATCAGATGTGTTAGCACTTAAGTGATAACAAATTCCATCGGTAATAATATCAACTATTCTTGTTCTATTAGAATTTTCAAATAATGACTTTGAAATTATTATTTTCCAACTATTTATTTCACCTTCCTTATAACCAATTTCAAATTCAAATCCTGAGGATAATTGATTATTAACTACAATAATATAAATTGAATATAAATCATTCCAATGAAGAGTTTTTATTAATTTACTCTGACCCTCACCAATATCTAAATCATCTTCTAATTCAATATTTAGTTGAGTAGTAATTAGTTTAATTCTGATTACCTCTACATCTTTTTTATATTCTCTTTTTAATATTTCATGAATTTCTTCATCATTTAGATTTTCATTTAAAAAATAATATTTTACAATCTTTACTAAATCAAACTCGTCGTTATAAGATTTTGAAACCTCCTGTTCAATTATGAATTGTTGGGTTTTATCAATAAAATTATCCTTACAGAATTGATTTAATTCAATTCTTTCCTCTTTAGTAATTATGAAGTCTTCCCATGCTTTTTCACATAGATTTCTGAAATCTTTTAAAACTTTACTCCTTTCTCCTTGGTTGAATCCCATAGAATTTGAAATTGAACGGGTCATTAAAAACCTACTAATTCCTATATCATCTTTTAAAAAGATGTTTAATCCATGTTCTTCGAGAATCTTATTTACTCTATCATAATCTATGGAATAATTTAAAATACCATTTACAATTTTACCTTCTGACAAATCAATTTCTTTCTTAAGGGTTATTATTTCATCCCTATATTTTAATCTTTGGGATGAAGTATATTTCTGAAAGAATTGGTTGTATTTCTTTTTTAAAGAAATATAATCTTTTGTAATCTTCATAATTTAAAAATGATACAATTAAATTAGTTATAATTGACTAAATATTAGTCAAGTCAAAATTACTAAATATTTTTCCAAAACAAAATATAACATACTCAAACAGAAAAAAATTCATGGAAAAGAAAATAATGATTCCCAATTTTAAGGTATACTTCATATTACTAATCTCATTTTGTGAATTTCCACTCAATATAGTTGTATATATAGGTATATTTTCGTAAATTAAGGGTGTTAAATAATTAACCCTAATATTACGAATTATGAAAGTATTTT
>Ga0209199_1006178_pt1 | contig 10184 bp, 9 predicted proteins | sample COGITO_mtgs_1105_7_FD_184805 | JGI IMG/M metagenome (GOLD analysis project Ga0209199, IMG submission 184805) | Pelagic marine microbial communities from North Sea - COGITO_mtgs_110523 (SPAdes) (version 2) | ecosystem: Environmental > Aquatic > Marine > Epipelagic ...
TAGCTATATATGGGTAGTAACAGACAATGATGTGGAAGAATGCACGTTTCGAGATACTGTAACCATTTCACCGTACGAAATCGTGTGTGATACGCCCGAAATTTATCTTCCTACAGCATTTTCACCCAATGGCGATGGCATCAACGATCAGCTATTGGTCTATGGCAGAAACATTACGTCCATTGAATTAATCATTCATGACCGTTGGGGAAAAGAAGTGTTTAGAAGCAATGATCAGGCGATTGGATGGGACGGAACTTTTAATGGTGTGCCAGCTGAAAAAGCCGTTTACGTATTCCAATTAGAAGCACTCTGTATTACCAATCAGAAGTATTACACCAAAGGCAACGTTACGATCATTGAATGAGAAGGATCATAGCGGCCATATTATTCTTAGTCATGGCCAATTCAGCAAAAGCACAAGATATTCACTTCAGTGAGTTTTGGGCAACACCGATGTTTAGTAACCCTGCGCTCACGGGGCATTTTGAAGGTACATATCGTTTTAACGGCATTATCAGAAACCAATGGTCTTCCGTCTCTTCAGAGCCTTTCCAAACCTTTGGCGGAGGCATTGACATGAATGCGCCATTCAATCTCAAACCATTTGGAGTTGGGCTTTTCATTACAACTGATAATGCGGGACTTTCAGCACTCATCACCACTGAAGTACAAGGAATGATTGCTGGAAGATTCAAGCTCGGTAATTGGGAGAATATTAAGCTTCATCTCGGTGCTAAAGGAGGAATTATTCAACAGAGCATTGATTATTCTAAGCTCAATTTTGGCGATCAATTCAATGGTATCCGATTTGACCCTACCTCTATTTCTGGTGACTTAACCAATGGTGGCGCAAGAACGATGGTGCTGAATTTCGGAGCCGGAAGTTTTCTTGAAAGGCGCATAAGTGAGCGAAGGAGAATTGGCTTGGGATATTCGCTATATAACATCAACCAGCCAGACTTGAGCTATTCAAAAAGCTTTGAATCACGGGTGGCCATGAGGCATAATGTACTATTCATTTCTTCATTACAAATGCTAGCTAAATGGGATTTTATGCCTTCAGCACAACTCAACTTACAAGGCAAGCAAAACGAGTTGGTATTGGGAGGTGCATTCCGATACCATCTTAATACAAGTCCTATGAATCCTCAAGCAGTTCGCCTAGGAGCATGGACAAGAGCTGGAGATGCCATAAACATCGCCCTTGGCTTTGAGCTCAATAATCTCTATATCGGTGGTAGTTACGACATCAATTATTCTACCCTTGAACCTGCATCAAACTATCGAGGTGCTTGGGAAGCAAGTGTTATTTATATCATTCCTACAGTGCGGGAAAAAGTGAAGCGATTAAGACAATGTCCAGATTACTTGTAAAATCCATATTCACCTTCTGCCTTGCCCTCATGGTTATTGGTGGTGCTTTTGCTCAAACAGCTGGGCAATATATCGCCAAGGGAAATAAAGAGCAAAAAGACGGCTACTTTCAGTCTGCCATCTTCTATTACAAGAAAGCATTAAAAATGGATACCAATCTTTTAGAAGCAAACTTCGAAACGGCACAAGCTTATAGAAAGCTAAGAAACTACAAACGCGCACTTTCTTTTTACGAAGCCACAGTATCCGCTGATGGCCGCGATCTTTTTCCAGAAGCACGTTTTTATAGCGGACTGATGCAAAAGCAAATGGGTAAGTATAAAGATGCAAAGAGGAATTTCGAATCCTTCTTGAGTATTTATCGATCGCGAGATGATATGTATCGCTGGGCAAGAGATGAGGTCATCAGTTGCGACTGGGCATTGGATCATAAAAACGACACAGCCGAATATGAGATTCTGAAGCCTGATAGCGGCATGAATACGATACACGCTGAAATGAGTCCGTATTTATACGACTCCAATACTCTCTATTTGTCGACCATGCGCTATGAAAAGGATGAGGTAAAAAAGAACAATCCTGTATTTGTAGAAGTCCAAAAAATGGTCCGCGACAGCGGCATTTGGATCATTGCAGAATTAGACCTTCCCATTACGGCTGAGGAAGCGCATGTTGGAAACGGAACTTTTTCAGCCGACTCATCACGATTCTATTTTTCAAAGTGTCCAGATTTCAGCTCTTGTTCTATTTATGTTACCAAAAACCAAGGCGGCACATGGAATGAGCCTTCTCCCCTGCCCGAGCCAGTGAATGTTGCAAACGCTACTAACACGCAGCCCACAATAGCCAATATCGGAGAAGATGAATTCTTAATCTTCGCTTCGAACAGATCAACTGGAAAAGGTGGAATGGACTTATGGTTTGTGCCACTTAAAAATGGCGAACCAACCTCTCGCTTGAGAAATATGGGCAACAACGTAAATACGAAAGGTGATGAAATCACACCCTACTTTGATCGCTCAGACACTACTACTTATTTCAGTTCAAACCGCCATCCGGGATTTGGTGGTTTTGATGTTTTTAAAAGTCAAGGAAAGCCGGGATCATTTAGCGCTACTGAAAATCTAGGAACAGAAATCAACTCTCCAGCCGATGATTATTACTTGATGATGAAGCGCCAAGATAGCGTGGGGTATTTTGCTTCAAACAGAATCAGCGGATTGAAGAAAAGTGGCAATGAAACCTGTTGCAACGACTTATATAAAATCAGAGTTCTTCCGCCACCAGTGGAGATTTTGCCAATAGATACTCTGGAAGTCGACACGCTTGAAGCGGATAGCTTGCCTCCTGTAGCTTTGGTTGAAATTGAGAACCCGAAAAACCTGAAAGAACTTCAAACCTTACTGCCGATCAGTCTTTATTTCCACAATGACAGACCAAACCCAAGAACGACTTCAAAAACAACCAAACTCACCTATGTTGAGACAGTGGAAGAATACGTGGGATTGAGGCAAGAATATATTGATGCAGTAAACAACAGTGCATTGGATGGTACCGCCAAAATTGAATTGGGAGATGCGCTCAAATTACTTTTTGAGCGGGATCTTCAAGCCAGCATTTCAAGGCTTAACAAAGCGCTTGATGTGTTATTGATTGAATTGGCAGACAGCGCCACGATTAACTTGGCAGTGAAAGGTTATGCGAGTCCGCTGGCAGACAGTGACTACAACTTAAACCTAACCTTCCGTAGAATTGCATCCATGGAAAATTACATCAATCAATATGCTAATAGTGTGTTTAAGCCGTATTTAAAATCGGGTCAAATGACGATTGAAAAGATTCCTTATGGTGAGAGTCAAGCATCAGCAAGTGTATCTGATAGCAAAGACAAAGCGCTCGAATCGATTTATGGCATCAATGCCATCCGAGAAAGAAGAATCGAAATTTTGAGGATAGAAGAACAGTGAAACAACTTGGATTCAATAACTCGATAATTGTTGCGTCAGTTTTATTTCTTTTCGGAACCGGTGCCATATTATTTTTCACCCCTCGGACAGAAACCTTTCAGCTCTGCTTCGTTTACTTTTCATTGTATGTAGCGTTCATCGCGCTTTATCACGAGGTAAATAAAATCAGAACTGCTGCGGCCATAGGCATCTTTACACGTTGTTTAGCTTGGCTTGCTTTCCCAACCCTGAGCGATGATATCTATCGCTTTATTTGGGATGGAAGTTTATCATTACAAGGAGTGAGCCCTTATTTGCACTTGCCTTCCGAGTTTATTGCCAATAACAACTACCCACCTTTTGACCAGCTTTTTGGTTTACTGAATTCACCAAACTATTACTCTGTATATCCAACTATTATTCAGCTTTTTTCAGGCTTTGGAGCCTTGGCTTCGAATGACCTCTATCTTTCATCACTGCTGATCAAACTACCAATACTATTGGCAGAAATCGGCACGATATGGATGCTTCCAAAGGTGCTGATGAGATTAAACATCAGTCCTAAATACAGTATTATCTATATGCTCAATCCATTGATGATTATTGATGTTGTGGGCAACGCGCACTTTGAAGCAGTGATGATCTTTTTCACTGTATTGAGCGTCAAGCTCATACAAGATAAAAAACTCAAATTGGCTGGCGTTTCATTGGCTCTGGCTGTGGGTACGAAGCTCATTCCACTTCTATTTTTACCCTTTTTACTCAAAGCCCTGCCAAAGAAAGAAAAGTGGCATTTTATTTTGGGCTTTGGAGCACTATTCATTGTGCTGTTCTCTCCATTCCTGCATCCAGAGATTGCCTTGAACTTTTTGAGCAGTATTCGTCTTTACCTCCAAACATTTGAATTCAACGCAAGTATTTATTATGTAGCAAGACAATTCTCTTTTTTAATCGTTGGATACAATGCCATCTTTATCATCGGGCCTGCACTAGGAGTATCTTCACTGGGAGTGATTGCTTATCTCTTTCACAAACAAGAATCGAACGATTTACAAAGCGCTCTCAAGTCGAGTTTCTGGGGTTTGATGTGGTACCTTTTACTTGCGACAACAATCCATCCTTGGTATATCGCGCTGCTAATAATACTTGGCCTATTTACACGGAATTTCGCAGCCGTTGCTTGGTCAATGCTGATCTTCTTAAGTTATAGTGCCTACGGCAACGAGCTCAATAAAGAAAATGAGATTATTCTAGCAATAGAATATGGAGGATTAGCCGTTGCGATGTTCTATCCTAAGCTTACGAGGAGGCTATTTTCATCAGCGATTCAATGATGCTTTCTGTAGAAATGCCTTCTGCTTCTGCTTTGTAATTTCTCACAATTCTGTGGCGTAAAACATTCTTAGCGACTGCTCTTACATCCTCATTATCCGGAGCATACTTGCCGCGCAACAGGGCGTGACACTTAGCACCCAACACCAAGTACTGACTGGCTCTTGGACCGGCACCCCAATTCACAAATTCATTGGTAATATCTGGTGAATAGTCCTTTCCAGGACGTGTAGCATTGGCTAATTTCACAGCAAAATCAACCACGCCATCAGGCACAGGCACCTTGCGAACAAGTTGTTGGAAATACAATATCTCTTCCGCACTCATGATATGCTCCAACTTAACTTGAGCAGTAGAAGTTGTTTGCTTCACAATCGCCACCTCTTCTTCAAACGAAGGATAGTCAACCCAAATGTTAAACATAAAACGATCCAATTGCGCCTCTGGCAGAGGATAGGTTCCTTCTTGTTCGATTGGATTCTGAGTAGCTAGCACAAAAAATGGAGCTTCTAACTTATAGCGGTGTCCAGCTGCTGTAACTATTCGCTCTTGCATGGCCTCCAACAATGCACTTTGAGTTTTTGGTGGAGTTCTATTGATCTCATCCGCTAAAATAATATTAGCAAAAATTGGTCCTTTCACAAATTTGAAATGACGTGAATCATCCAAAATTTCAGACCCTATGATGTCTGAAGGCATAAGATCTGGCGTAAACTGAATTCGACTAAAGCTTAATCCAAGTACTTCACTCATTGTGTTTACCAAAAGGGTTTTTGCAAGCCCCGGAACACCTACTAATAAACAGTGGCCATTGCTAAAAATGGAAGTGAGCAATGCATCAATCACTTCATCTTGACCAACAATTACCTTGCTTAATTCTTTCTTTAACAACTTGACTTTTACACCAAAGTCATCAGCAGCCTCAACATCGTCCTTATATTCTTTCATACTTATCGTTCAAAGAGCTGTAAAAATAGCAATGCCACGCGAGCATTTTCTTTGTTTAAGATTTTATTTAGAATTGAATCAACCAACACTCAATGGGAGGTCTATTTCTTCCTTCTGTTTTGATTTTTATCTCCTCTGGTGAGTGGCTTTTTGTACTTCAAAACAATTTCACGTTTATAGCGACTCCCTAAATTCACCTTACTGTTTTTTGCACTTTTATCATGAAATGCTGGACCTGGAGCATTTTCACCCGTCAGACTATGACCACTGACAATGTTTACTTGCTGCGGCATCTCTTCAGGGATCAACTTCCTTGATATAACTACTTCCTCTGGCAAAGGCAAAATCGCAATTTCTTTGTCCATCAAAGTCTCAATCGCTTGTTTGGCGGGAAGTTCTTTTTCAGAGAAAAGTAAGATGGTCTTTCCCATCTCTTCTGCTCTACCTGTTCTTCCTATGCGGTGCATATAATTTTCAGGAAACTTAGGTGTATCAAAATTGATCACGTGGGTAATTTTATCCAAGTCTAATCCACGCGCTATGACATCCGTAGCGATTAATATGCGGTTTTGCCCGTTATTGAAGTTCTCAATAGCAGCATTTCGAGTATTTTGAGTTTTGTTCGAGTGGATAATTCCCAACTCAGGACCAAAGTGCTCTAGCAATGCCTCTTGCAAGCGATCAGCCATCTTTTTGGTTGGTGCGAAAATGAGCACCTTCGAAAACTCCTTGGCATCATCCAATAAATATTCCAATAAACTGACCTTTGAGTAGAAGTTGGGAACCTCATAACTCTCTTGAGCGATATTCTCCAGAGGTGTCCCACTAACGGCAATAGAGATTTGAATTGGATCGTAAAAAAAGTCTTTAATAAGAAGATCAACATCCTCGGTCATTGTCGCTGAAAACATGATGTTCTGTCTTCGCTCCGGCAGCAATTCGAAGATATTGGTCAATTGAAAAATAAATCCCAAATCAAGCATCACATCCACCTCATCAATCACTAGCTTTTTGACACTCTTCAGTGATATCATTCGTGCGATAACCATGTCATATAATCGACCTGGAGTAGCCACCAAAATGTCAACTCCATCTTTTAAGGTCAGCGCTTGAGTATTGATATTTGTGCCCCCATATACTCCTATTGTCCGAACGGTAACATATTTAGAATATAAGGCGATTTGCTCCACTACTTGCTGAACCAATTCACGTGTTGGAACCATCACCAAAACAGTGGGGTTCTTATCGGTAGTGTACTTCATGCTCTGCAAAATCGGCAGCATGTAAGCGAGCGTTTTACCCGTTCCTGTTTGTGCAATACCAACCACATTTTTACCCGAAACAATCACGGGAAAAGCCTCTTCCTGGATCGGTGTAGGCTTAACGAAACCTAAATCGTCTAATGCATTGAGCAAGAACTTCGAAGGATTCAATGTCTTAAACATGTTCATGCGGTAAAGGTAGCCTCAATTAATGAACACAGAGCCATCAGAATTGACCAAATAAACGCATGCCTATTAGAAGTAAAAATGGATTCTCTCTTTGAATTCACCGAGGTATCGTTCTCGATTGAAACTGTAAAATTTAGGTGGCCTTCCGATAAAATCCTTTTCATGTTTGATCTCTCCAGTGGGATAAATCAAATCACTTTTTCGGATCAACTTTCTGAAGTTCGGTGAGTCCAGTTCTGTATCAAAAGCTAAATCATAGATCCTTTTTACGTCAGACAAAATGAACTTCTTCGGCAATATTTCAAACACAGTTGGGTGCCTTAATAATCCTTTTCTGAAGCGTTTCAACACAGATTTCAATATCCGATCGTGATCAAAACACAAACCAGAAACTTCGTAAGCATTGCGCCAGCTCAATCCTTCAGCGAGTGGTTCGTTGAATTTTTCAAAAGGAATCAATCCGTAATAAGCAAAAGAAATCACACGTCCCATAGGATGACGATTTACATCTGAAAATGCCTTTAATTGCTTTTTGTAGAATTCGTTTTTACCTATAAGCTCCGTCATGAAGTTATTCATGGCTTGATCAGTATCTTCATTCGGTAATATCAGTTTACCAGGAAGGCCCAATTCTCCTTCATGGGGCGGCTCGTTTTTTTCTTGAAGTAAAACCTTTAGCTCATCATCTATAAAGGTGATCAAAACCATGTCAATAGAAAATGCTCCTCTAAAGAAGTGGTCTACAGGAATGGTGGTGATCGGGTTTATCATATTCTTAATTACAATGATGCATTCAGTATATTTTTAATCCGCAAAATTATTTTCTAAGCTTCAATTAATGGTGATAACACAATTAATTGTTGTACTATTTACGGTATCAATAATTATCGCAGGTTAAATGTGGTAATTATTCAAATTTTAATGAATAATAGAGAATGGAACTAGCAGATTGACAAAGTCTATACCTCCATTTTAAATCAAATTATATGGCATCATTTACAATCAAAAAACAATTCAAGGTTTCTGCTAAAACTCTCTATGAGTCATTATTGGACTCAACGAGGCATTCTGAAATGACTGGAGGCACTGCAGAATGTTCAAAGAAAGAAAATGAGTCATTTACTGCTTGGGACGGTTATATCAGTGGCAAAAATCTAAGACTTATCCCACACCAGCAAGTAATGCAGTCATGGAGAACCACAGAGTTTGATGATAAGGATTCAGATTCAATTCTTGAAATTGAGTTTAATGAAAACAAAGCTGGCTGTGAAATGATTATAAAGCACAGTCATATTCCTGATGGACAATCAGATTATAAGAAAGGCTGGGAGGAACATTACTTTGAGCCTATGACAGAATATTTCGAATAAAACCAATCGAAAAGCATTTTTTTTACGACCCTTTAACCTATAAGTTTTGCAATATCCGACTCAATCTTGATAGGTGCGGTATTCGGTGAATAGCGTTTGTAAGGATTTCCATCAGCATCGATCAAAAACTTTGTGAAGTTCCATTTGATTCTGTTACCCAAAAAGCCGCCCTTAAGTTCCTTCTTCAGGTATGAAAAAACAGGATGTGTATTCTTTCCGTTTACATCAATCTTTTCCGTCAGTTGAAAGGTGACACCATGATTGATCTTGCATACTTCAGTCATGGTTTCATTCGTTTCTGGCTCTTGATTAAGAAACTGTGCCGATGGCATACCAATAACTACCAATACTTTGTCCTTGTATTGCTCATGAAGCTTTTCAAGACCATCAAACTGAGGCGCCAACCCGCACTTTGTTGCAGTATTTACAATAAGTATCACTTTTCCTTTGTAAGATTCCATTGAAACCTCTTCTCCACTAGGTTTCCTGTAACTCAAGTCGTAAATATTCATAGTTGGTATTTGAAAGGATTAAACAGCTTTTTGACTTTTATGTTTCAATTGCATTTTAAGGAAATGGAATATATGTTTCATCTCCAGGAACTTTAGGGAATTTCTTTGATTGCCATTCTTGTTTTGCTTGTTCTAATCGTTCTTTGCTATGAGAAACAAAGTTCCACATTAAAAACCGCTCCTCAGGGAATGGCTGTCCACCAAACAAAAGCAATTGAGTGTTTGCAGCCAACTCTAGCGTGCATTCGTCTTCTGTTTTGGAAATCAGCATCTGACCTGCTTCAATTACATCTTCTCCATCAGTCACACTTCCGGTAGCAACAACAATGGCGATTTCGCCTTTTACTTGATCAGATAAGTCCAATGTATTTTGCTCTTCTGAAAAAACATCTACCATAAAAAGATCTGAATACACGTTTAATGGAGACTGCAAACCAAATGCTCTTCCCGCAGCAACTTTTATCGTCAGTCCATCGCTGTCAATCACAGGAACATCCCTCTTCGAAATGAACTGAAAATTCGGCTCAATTTCTTCTTTATCAATTGGCATAGCCACCCAGATCTGGTAACCGTGCATCGTCCGTACTTTTCCGTCATACCAATCCTTTGGCGATCTTTCTGTGTGGGTCACTCCTTTTCCTGCCGTCATAAATCCAACATCTCCCGGACCAATTTTCTGCACAGCACCAGTACTATCACGATGCTCAATTTCTCCTTCAAATAAGTATGTCAGTGTAGATAATCCAACATGTGGATGCTGATCGACACCCATTAATTTCTCTGGTCCCATTTGAGATGGCCCCATATGATCGATAAAAGTGAATGGTCCAACTTGTCTTTTCTTGGCAATAGGCAGCAGTCTTCCCACAAAAAATTGCCAATGTCTCTGGTGCGCTCGTTCACCCGCATTTTATTGTTCATACATCAAATCTAAAACACTCAATCGATTTGTTTAACTTGACATCTCAATAATTCTATACTCAAATTGTTTACTCCAGAAGAAGAAATATGGCTTCAATTCTTGGGCTTTATGACGGCCACAGCACCTTTGGATGTGGACATCGATGATGTGGACAATTTCATTATTGAAGCAGATAAAATCTCAAGTCACTATGATGAAGTGATCAATGATTCATTGATGTTAGGCAAGAGAGCTGAACGTTTCTTAAGCCACTTTTTAAAACATCATCCAAAATATCAAATCCTTGCTGAAAACATTCAAATCATAGATCAAAAAGAGACCATTGG
>Ga0209199_1006179_pt1 | contig 10181 bp, 8 predicted proteins | sample COGITO_mtgs_1105_7_FD_184805 | JGI IMG/M metagenome (GOLD analysis project Ga0209199, IMG submission 184805) | Pelagic marine microbial communities from North Sea - COGITO_mtgs_110523 (SPAdes) (version 2) | ecosystem: Environmental > Aquatic > Marine > Epipelagic ...
CAGAACAAGAAATTGTCCGTCGAGAAAAACTATCAAAATTACGTGCGTTAGGAATCAATCCTTATCCCGCTGATTTATTCCCCGTAACCCACAGCAGTGCTAAGGTCAAATCTGATTTTTCAGAAGGCACTAAGGTGGTTTTGGCAGGTCGTTTGATGCGAAAAAAAATACAAGGAAAAGCGGCATTTGCCGAACTTCAAGACAGTGAAGGCCGTATCCAGATTTACATCAACAGAGATGAAGTTTGTCCTGATGAAGATAAAAGTCTCTATAACGATGTCTTTAAAAAATTGCTCGATTTGGGTGATTTTATTGGCATTGAAGGTGAACTTTTTACCACGCAAGTAGGCGAAAAAACAGTGTTGGTAAAACACTTTAAACTGTTATCTAAAGCATTAAAACCCTTACCGCTTCCAAAAACAGATGCGGAAGGCAATACTTACGATGAATTTAACGATCCCGAAATGCGTTACCGTCAGCGGTATGCAGATTTGGTGGTCAACCCACATGTTAAAGAAGTTTTTGTAAAACGTACCAAACTTTTCAATGCCATGCGTAGTTTCTTTAACGAGGCTGGTTATTTTGAGGTAGAAACACCCATTTTACAACCGATTGCTGGTGGTGCTGCGGCACGTCCGTTTATGACTCACCACAACAGTTTGGACATTCCATTGTACATGCGAATTGCCAATGAATTGTATTTAAAACGATTGATTGTCGGTGGATTTGATGGGGTGTATGAGTTTTCTAAAAACTTCAGAAATGAAGGAATGGACCGTACCCACAACCCTGAGTTTACAGCGATGGAAATTTATGTGGCTTACAAAGATTATAACTGGATGATGGAGTTTTGTGAGCAATTGCTCGAACATTGCGCCATAGCGGTGAATGGCACTACAAAAACGACTTTTGGCGAGTATGAAATCGATTTTAAAGCGCCTTATGCTAGAATCACCATGGCGGATTCTATAAAGGAATTTACTGGTTTTGATATCATTGGAAAAACGGAAGATGAGATTCGTACAGCAGCTAAAGACTTGGGGGTTGAAGTGGATTCTACGATGGGGAAAGGCAAATTGATTGATGAGATTTTTGGAGAAAAATGTGAGGGGAATTACATACAACCGACGTATATCACAGACTATCCAAAAGAAATGAGTCCTTTGTGTAAAGAACATCGCGAAAATCCTGAGCTGACAGAACGTTTTGAATTAATGGTTTGTGGGAAAGAAATTGCGAATGCATACTCAGAATTAAACGATCCTATTGACCAGCGTGAACGTTTTGAACACCAACTAAAATTGGCTCAAAAAGGAGATGATGAAGCAACGGAGTTTATTGATGAAGATTTTTTAAGAGCGCTCGAATACGGAATGCCTCCAACTTCTGGGATGGGCATTGGGATGGACCGTTTGATTATGTTTCTAACCAATAATGCCTCGATTCAAGAAGTGTTGTTTTTTCCACAAATGAAACCAGAGAAAAAAGCAGTGGTTTTAAGTGATAATGAAAAAGCAATTTTTGAGGTCTTAAAATCCAATTCTGGGATTCAATTAGCAGCCTTAAAAACAAAGTCTGGACTGAGTAATAAAGGTTGGGACAAGGGCATTAAGGGACTGACTTCAAAAGAACTCGCTAAAGTCTATAAGACTGATGATGTGCTAGTTGTTGACTTTTTAGGCTAAGCTTATTTCGACGTTTATAAGGCTACTATTGTTATTTTAGTTATAGAATTATTATATTCACTTTTTAATTCACAAACTAAAAGAATCATCAAATGAAAAAGTTAATTTCATTCGCCCTTTTGTTACTTGCATTCGTCTCTATTGAATCTTGTATCAGTATCAAATCAACTTCTAAAAGAAAGGCCGAAGCTGCCAAAGCAGCTAAAAAACCAGATCCAAAACCTAAAAAAAACGCTATCAAGCCTTATGCAAAGGTGATTACTAAAGACGCACAATCAGATGAAGGTCTTTTTACAGTTCATAAAATAGACGACAGCTTTTTTTATGAAATTCCTGACACACTTTTTAACAAAGAGATGTTGATGGTGACCCGTATTTCAAAAACAGCTTCAGGCGTTGGATTTGGTGGTGGAAAACAAAACACACAAGTACTCAGATGGCAAAAAAAAGACAAGAAAGTGATTTTAAGAGTTGTTTCTTATGAGGTTTTTGCAGCCGATTCCCTCCCTGTTCATGAGGCGGTCGTCAATTCAAATTTTGAACCTGTTTTATACACCTTTCCTATAAAAGCATTTAGTGTCGATTCTACCGCTACGGTGATTGAAGTGACTGATTTATTTAATAAAGATGTGAAAGCACTCGGACTGCCAGCCCGTTCTAGAAAACGTTACAAAGCCACACGTTTGGAAAGTGAGAAATCCTTTATAGAAAGTGTGAAAAGTTACCCTAAAAATATTGAAGCACGCCACGTAAAAACCTATGCGGCTAGTGAAGCACCTTCAAACTCAAGTACTGGAACCATTTCTATAGAAATTAATAATTCTATGATTTTATTGCCTGATAACCTTATGAAACGTCGCTATTTTGACAAGCGTGTGGGTTGGTTTGCGAGGGGTCAAGTGGACTATGGCTTGGACGACCACCGCAGTAAAGAGGTGACCTTTTTGGACCGTTGGAGGTTGGAAGTTAAAGAGGAAGATTTAGAAAAATTCAAAGCCGGTGAGCTTGTAGAACCTAAAAAACAAATTGTATATTATGTGGACCGTGCGACGCCAGAAAAATGGCGTAAATACATCAAACAAGGGATTGAAGATTGGCAAGTTGCTTTTGAAGCGGCAGGTTTTAAAAATGCCATCATTGCGGCCGACCCGCCAACCGCAGAAGAAGATCCTGAATGGAGTCCTGAAGATGTGCGTTATTCTGTGGTGCGCTACCTCGCCTCCCCGATTCCGAATGCCAATGGCCCTCATGTAAGTGACCCACGAACAGGTGAGATTTTAGAAAGTGATATCAATTGGTATCACAATGTGATGACCTTATTAAGACGTTGGTTTTTTGTGCAAACATCGGCTATCAATCCGGAAGCACGAATGCCAGAATTTAAAGATGAAGTGATGGGACGTTTGATCCGATTTGTATCGGCTCACGAAGTTGGACATACTTTGGGACTTCCTCACAATATGGGAAGTAGTTGTGCGTATAAAGTCGAAGATTTACGCAACGCTGCTTTTACTCAAAAATATGGAACGGCACCTTCCATCATGGATTATGCCCGTTTCAATTACATCGCACAACCTGAAGATACCGGCGTGGCCTTGATGCCAGATGTTGGAGTCTATGATAAATATGCCATTGCTTGGGGGTACAAACCCATTTTAGACACAACCGCCGAAGCAGAGAAAGAAACGCTTAACAATTGGATTTTGGAACATGCTGGCGATCCGATGTACCGATTCGGTCACCAACAAGTGGGGGATGTCGTTGATCCGAGTTCACAAACAGAAGACCTTGGTGATGATGCTATTTTAGCAAGTACTTATGGCATCAAAAATTTAAAACGTATTGTCCCAAACCTCATCGAGTGGACGACCGAAACAGGAGAAGATTACTCTGATTTAAATGATATGTACGGGCAATTGCTCTCTCAATTTAGTCGTTATATGGGCCATGTTGCCAATAATATAGGAGGTGTTTACGAGCAGTACAAAACTGCCGATCAAGCAGGTGCGGTATATACGTATGTAGATAAGGAACATCAAAAAAATGCTTTGAAATTTATCAACGCACAATTATTCCAAACTCCGGAATGGTTGATTGACCCGGCCATTTTTGAACGTATTGAATATTCGGGATCTATTGAACGCATCCGAAGACTGCAAGAACGGACCTTGAAAACAATTTTGAGTTTAGGGAAGATGGCGCGCATGATCGAAAATGAAACCCTTAATGGTTCTGACGCATACACCCTCCGAAGTATGACGCGAGATTTAAGAACAGGGATCTGGAGCGAATTGTATTCAGGACGTAAAATAGACACGTACAGACGGAATTTACAACGGGCTCATATGGATCGATTGGCATATTTGATGACCGTAGAAAATCAGAGCAAACGACGGGGCAGTGATTATGTGAAATCGACGGCGGTCAATACCAGTCAATCTGATATTCGTGCGATTGTAAGAGCCGAATTGAAAACCTTGAGAAATCTGATCAACTCGAGCATTTCAAAAACCTCGAATGGTATGAATAAAATTCACTTGAGGGATGCCGTGGAACGCATCAATTTAATTTTAGATCCGAAATAAGAAAATTATATTTTTAACCAAAAAACTAAAGACTATGAAATCAACTATGTTAATCGCCTTTCTCCTTATTGGAACTATAAGCTTTGCGCAACCCACAAAACGGAATCGTGAAACGCCACCTCCTATGGATAAAATGGCAGATATGCCTGCGGAAAACATTGCTACTTTAATGTCTAAAAAAATGACTTTACAGTTAGATCTTTCGGAATCGCAGCAAGCGAAGGTTTATGATTTAATTTTAGCAAACACTGTTCAAAAGAAAGCACAAAGAGCCAATCGTGCAGAAGGAAAACCAAGTAAAAAAATGCATTTTGAAATGCAAAACAAGATGCTTGACAATAAAATTGCTTTTAACAAGGCCATGAAATCAATCTTAAACGATACGCAGTACACCCTTTGGAAACAGCAAAATCATAAGAAAAAGAAGAAGCCAAAGCGCAACTAAATTTATTGAATTCCAAAAAAGCCCAAACATAATGTTTGGGCTTTTTTAGTTATACAGGTTTGATGTTTTTTTCAAAGCGGTTATGAATCCATAAAATCAGGAGTCCAAACCCAATCGATCCAATAATCAAACAATTATTCAGTAGTCCATCTACAGAGAAGGACAAGCGAATAAGAATGGTTGAAATGATAAATCCTGAATTCCTTATAACTTTATGAAATTGATCGGTATAGAAAAATGAAAAGAGCAATAGGAATACATCGACAATAATTAGAATGGCGAAAAATTCATCAAAGAAAATACTGTTGACATCTTTTAAGGCGAGGGACAAATTTTCGGGTGTGTTTTGAAAAACCCAACTTCCAAAAGTGACCAGTCCAATCCCAATAAAAATGGGCACTAAAATTGTTGCCATAAACTTTTTGATGGCTATAAATTGTTCAATTTGAGCGGGTTCTAGCGTATTTACTTTATTTGATATGTGTAATTTCTGACGTTCTAATGAGAATAAATAGATCATGAAAAACAACAGTAGTGCGGTGATAATATCATAGGTGAAATTAAGATCGTTTTTAATGTCAAACCAATCTGAATTGAGCTCTAAATTGGCCAAATCTTTGAAAATACGTCGGATGACAATTAGGGTTATAATCTCATATTGCTTGCCAATATAGGTGGTGATCGACCGCGGTAAATAGAAAATCAACAGATAGACTTCATAGATCAGGATAAAAGAAAAGGGGGTGTAAATCGCTGCAATTGGAGAGTCAAAAAAATTGAGCCCTTCAGGAATTATAATAAGTTGGTTTTGCACCAAATAAATAGTGATAAGGTGCGCTAAAAAACTGAGGATAGCAACAATAAGAATAAACCGTTCTACCTTATTTTTTACAGTTTCAGACAGGACTGAATTGTAAAAAAATGCATTTAATTTTGAGATCATTACGCGTTGATTTAAAATTGGTTAAGCGTAGAAAGGATACTAAATTTACGAAAAACAAATGAGCTTTTGCAGAATCTGCTTCATTATATTGTGATATTCATAAAAATGGGTTAGTTTTAAAACAATTGGACCAGACGATTTAAGAAGTTCTAAATGTAACCTATGTTACAATAAAGAAGGTTTTAAAGTTTTAGTTTTACAAAAAATAAAAAGCACTGATTTAGTTATTATATACAAAAGTTAAAAAACATGATTCAAGAGCTAAAAGCGAGTTACGGACATCAATTTGAAGAGGCATTACTTGAAGAAATTTCACAAGTAGGCACTTTTAAGGACGTTCCGGCTGGCTATAAGATGATAGAAATCGGGGACTACATACGAGGAATGCCTTTATTATTGTCAGGCGCTATTAAGATTTTAAGAGACGATTCTGACGGTGACGAGTTACTGCTCTATTATCTAGAAAAAGGAGATACCTGTTCCATGACCATGAGTTGTTGTCTGGGACAAGCCAAAAGTGAAATCAGAGCGATTGCTGAAATGGACACAAAACTCATCATGGTTCCCGTCATAAAGATGGAAGAATGGGCTGCAAAATACAAGTCTTGGAGAAATTTTGTATTTGAAAGCTACCATAAACGCCTCAACGAATTGCTACAAACAGTGGACGCCATTGCATTCACAAAAATGGATGAGCGCTTATTGAATTTTTTAAAAGAAAAAGCCCGCATCACCAACAATACTTCCATATATAATACACACCAAGAAATTGCTTACGAACTTCACAGCTCAAGAGTGGTGATTTCAAGACTTCTAAAAAAATTAGAGAATTTAGGCAAAATTGAGTTGAAACGAAATCACATTCAAATCATTGATTTAAATTAAAAACAACCTTTATTATGGAACTCATAGAACTCTTTGGATTCATTTGCGCGTTGATTATCGGAGTTTCACTGGGGTTGATTGGCGGCGGGGGCTCTATATTGGCCGTCCCTGTTTTGGCATATCTATTTTCGTTTGATGAACGCGTTGCAACCTCCTACTCCTTATTCATTGTTGGAACGAGTGCTTTAATCGGTGGGCTAAAACAGCATTTTAAAGGCTATGTCGATTGGAAAACAGCCATCATTTTTGGCTTGCCTGCCATTGTAGGCGTGAGTCTGGTGCGGCATTTTTTAGTGCCGATCCTACCGGATGAATTGTTTAATATTGGATCGTTTATTTTTACCCGCCGAATGGGCATGTTTGGACTCTTTGCACTGCTCATGATTCCTGCTGCATTTTCGATGCTGAAACAACAAAAAGCACAGGCTTCAAAAAAGAATAAAACAGTCTCCTACAATTACCCCTTAATATTAATAGAAGGATTACTCGTTGGAGGAATTACAGGTCTCATTGGAGCCGGCGGTGGTTTTTTAATCATACCCGCATTGGTAATTTTGGCAAATGTAGAAATGAAAGTTGCTATTGGAACCTCTTTAGTCATCATTGCTTTTAAGTCCCTTCTAGGCTTCTTTATTGGCGATGCTACTAAGATGGAAATCGATTGGGAATTCCTATTCACTTTTACAGGAATTGCCATTGTAGGAATTTATATTGGTAGCTGTTTGAGTAATTTTATAGATGGTGGAAAACTCAAAAAAGCGTTTGGGTATTTTATTTTTATAATGGCCTTATTTATCTTTTATATGGAGTTCCTTTTGAATTGATCTAAAAAATAGCCTTCAATGTAACAAAGGTTACTGTACGGCTTGTTCTCCCTTCCTAAGTTTGCAGCATCAAACAAAAGATGCCACCATGAAAATAGAACAAATCTATACAGGCTGCCTTTCTCAAGGCGCTTATTATATTGAAAGCAACGGAGAAGTTGCAATCATTGACCCTTTGAGAGAAGTGAAACCCTACCTTAACCGAGCAAAACAAGACAATGCAACAATAAAATATATTTTTGAAACACACTTCCATGCCGATTTTGTAAGTGGTCATGTGACGCTTTCAAAAGAAACGAACGCACCCATTATTTACGGCCCAAACGCAAACCCAAAATTTGAAGCTACCATCGCAACCGATGGTCAAGAGTTTAAATTAGGAAATATTACAATTATAGCCCTTCATACTCCAGGACATACGATGGAGAGTACGACCTATCTTTTAAGAGATGAAAACGGAAAAGACCATGCGATTTTTAGTGGAGACACCCTTTTTTTAGGAGATGTTGGAAGGCCCGATTTGGCACAAAAAATTGGAGATATAACCATCGAAGACTTGGCAGGCTTTCTTTATGACAGTTTACGCCAAAAAATTATGGTTCTTGCAGATGATGTTGTGGTGTATCCCGCACATGGAGCCGGCTCTGCTTGTGGTAAAAATATGATGAAAGAAACTGTGGACAGCTTGGGAAATCAAAAAAAGATGAATTATGCACTCCGCGCTGATATGACCAAAAAAGAATTTATTTCTGAAGTGACACAAGGACTTTTGCCACCTCCAGACTATTTTCCAGCAAATGTGAAATTAAATATAGAAGGTTATGATGATTTTGATACGGTTCTAAAAAGGGGCACTCAAGCCTTATCGCCTCGCGCTTTTGAAGCCGCAGCGAATGAAACCTCAGCCATTGTTTTAGATGTTAGACACCAAGATGCTTATAAAAAAGGTCACATTCCCAGTTCCATTTTTATTGGGCTGGACGGAGAGTTTGCTCCTTGGGTAGGCGCCTTGATTGCCGACGTGAAACAACCGCTGTTATTAGTCACAGAAAAAGGTCAGGAGGAAGAAGCCATCACACGTTTATCACGGGTTGGTTTTGACCAAACGCTTGGGTATCTCGAGGGTGGTTTTGAAGCGTGGAAAAAAGCATCTATGGAATACGATACGGTTAGCTCCATCACAGCTGAGGCATTCAAAACAACTTATGAAAATCAAAAAACCAACGTATTTGATATGCGTAGAGAATCTGAATTTTTATCAGAACATATCCTAGAAGCTCATAATACACCATTGAATTTTATAAACGACCATCTTGCGGAATTCAAGAGCAACCAACCCTTTTATATCCATTGTGCTGGAGGTTATAGAAGCATGATTGCAGCCTCGATTCTTAAAAGTCGTGGAATCCATAATTTAATTAATATCAAAGGAGGATTTGTGGCAATTAAAAAAGCTGGTGTTCAAGTCTCAGGCTTTGTGTGTCCTACAACCTTGTAGGGAAGTAACAGAAAAAATGCCCCTCAAAACATAACTAAATAAAAATGGCTGAATTTCAGCTTTCACTTAAGTAAGATATTAAATATGATTTCAATATACGAACCATGGCCGTGGTATGTCTCAGGTCTTATGATTGCCCTTGTAATGTTTTTACTTTTAATGGTCGGCAAAAACTTCGGTATGTCTTCCAACCTTCGAACGCTCTGCACCCTTTGTGGTGCCGGTAACGCTTCTGATTTTTTTAAATTTGATTGGAAAACGCAAAAGTGGAATTTAGTAGTCATTTTGGGTGCTGTAATTGGCGGCTATATAGGCGCCCACTTTCTGTCCTCAGAGTTAACAGTTGCGATAACTCCAGAAACGGTTAAAGATCTAAAAGCCTTAGGTTTTGAAAGTGCTGGAAGTGCTTACCTCCCAAACGAACTGTTTGAACTCTCGGCTCTGACCAATATTAAATCACTCCTTATCTTATCCATTGGGGGGCTATTCGTTGGCTTTGGTGCTCGATATGCAGGAGGCTGCACTTCTGGGCATGCAATTTCTGGACTGAGTAATCTTCAACTTCCTTCATTAATTGCCGTCATTGGTTTTTTTATTGGAGGACTCACCATGATTCATTTAATTTTCCCTTTAATTTTTTAAACTATGAGAACACTTATATATCTTTTTATCGGCATCCTTTTTGGCATCACTATGTTTAAATCAGAAGCGGCCTCATGGTTTCGTATTTATGAAATGTTTAAATTTGAATCCTTCCATATGTATGGCATTATTGGCACTGCTTTAGCGGTGGGTCTTCTTGTGGTACAAGTGATCAAACGTTACAAAATAAAGTCTTTTTACGGCGAACCCATTACCTTTTTTCCTAAAGAAAAAAGCATCCGTCGGTACTTGATTGGGGGTATTATATTTGGATTAGGCTGGGCCTTAGCAGGTGCGTGCCCAGGTCCTATGTTTACTTTAGCAGGTGCGGGATATGCACCCATTCTTGTGGTTATTGCAGCATCGCTTTTAGGAACCTTCCTATATGGACTCTTAAAAGATAAGCTGCCGCATTAAATGCAGTTTTTCAAAAAAAAATGGTTTCACTATTAATGTTTTGCATATTAATGACTAACTTAACAGGAAACCAATTTAATTATGAAAAATTTACTGATTGTATTGACAATTTTCAGTCTAACAGCCTGTATGTCTTCGGACGACGATGCTGCGACTACTGCTGACACGACTGCACCAATAATTACATTACTTGGAACAAATCCTGAGACTGCATTTATTGGAGAGACTTATACAGATGCTGGAGCTTCGGCTACTGA
>Ga0209199_1006181_pt1 | contig 10177 bp, 10 predicted proteins | sample COGITO_mtgs_1105_7_FD_184805 | JGI IMG/M metagenome (GOLD analysis project Ga0209199, IMG submission 184805) | Pelagic marine microbial communities from North Sea - COGITO_mtgs_110523 (SPAdes) (version 2) | ecosystem: Environmental > Aquatic > Marine > Epipelagic ...
GTAATTCTAAGAAACTCAAAACATTTATCGACGGCAATTGAGATCTAACAAACCTTGCCACATGCTTACGAATTTGCGGCGCAACAATAAGAAACACGGGCTTTCCTTCGCTGTTAAATTTTTCCGATGCATCATTAAGGTTCGAAAGTATTTTTTTAGCAAGAGTTCCCTCAATCAAAAGCATTTTTTCGTCAGGATTTTGCCTTACAGTGGTCAAAATCATTTGTTCAAGTTCAGGAGAAAATGTAATTAACGGAATAGTATCCCTGAATTTCAGGAGTTTTTGAATTAGTAACGGCACTAATTTGGGGCGGATGCGCTCAGCTATGTCATCACTATCCATCTTTTGGATATTCATTGAGCTTAAACTTTCAAGAATTAATCTCAAATCAGATATTGGCACCCCTTCCTCAAGTATGCACTTCATGACTGACGTAACCTGATTAAGGGGCATCACTTTGGGGACTACTGTATCCACTAAATTAGGATACGATACTTTCAAATTATCCAACAACTCTTGGACTTCTTCCTGGCCCAATAAATCTGATGCATAACTATTAACAATCTGGTTCAGGTGAGTTGTTAAAACATCTTCAGGCTCAACAATCACATAGCCTTTGGCTTCGGCATCAGCCTGAAGTTCTTTATCAATCCAATATGCATCTACACCAAAAGCTGGTTCCTTAACCTTCAGACCAGATAGCTCAAGATTAGTACTGTCGCCGGCTATCGCTAATTTTTTATCCGCATAAATAAGGTCATCCGCCACAATTTTTTGGCCAATCTTTATCTGATACTGAGACCCCTCTAAGTTTAGATCATCACGAATTCTCACCCCCGGAACGATGAATCCCAGTGCCTTAGAAATCTCTTTCCTCAAGCGAGTAACTTTAGGGACCAAATTATCTGCTTTGCTTTCATCCACGAGCGATACCAGCCCATAACCAATATTTACAGAAATTTTTGCCGCATCTTTTACGTCTGCTAGTCCAAAATCCACCTTTTCGGTTGTATCCTCATCTTCTTCACTAATCACTTCACCAGATAATGCAGAAACTTCCGTTCTTCGAGAATTCCACGCAAGAACCCCACTGATTACGGCAAAGCCAATAAAAAGAGTATTAGGCATGCCTGGTACCAAACCTAATGCTAGCATCACCAAAGAAGTCGGCAGCCACGCCGCTGAAAGGTTCACCTGACGGGTTATATGTTCAGACATGTTTTCTGACGAAGACACACGAGTGACTATAATTGCTGTCGCTATCGAAAGTAACAATGACGGGATTTGTGCTACCAGTCCGTCTCCTATTGAAAGCAGAATGTAAAATTCCGCTGCTTGGGCAACGTTTAAGTCATGTTGAGCAATTCCAATTATCAGGCCACCAACCACATTAATTGCTAAGATCAGTATGCCGGCAATTGCATCCCCTTTTACAAACTTGGAAGCACCGTCCATTGAGCCGTAAAAATCTGCCTCTTTAGATACCTCAGCTCGACGATCTGTCGCTTCTTCTGGGGTCAGAACTCCAGCATTGAGATCAGCATCAATCGCCATTTGTTTTCCAGGCATAGCATCCAGCGTGAATCTCGCTGAAACTTCAGACACCCTCCCAGCACCTTTTGTGATAACGACTAGGTTAATAATAACCAGAATAGCAAATACAAACAGGCCGACAGCATAATTGCCCGCCACAATGAATTCTCCAAAAGCCTGGATAACTTTACCGGCCGCATCAGCCCCATTATGGCCCTCTGACAAAACTATCCTAGTTGAGGCCACGTTTAAACCTAGCCTCAACACAGTTGCTAATAGTAATAAATTTGGAAAAGAAGAAAAATCAAGTGGGCGATGGGTGTGCAGTGCAACCATTAAGATGAGTAGAGAAATCGTGATGTTAAAAACAAAAAATATGTCTAGCAAAGCGACCGGCAATGGCAATACAAGCATTCCAACCAAAGCGAGAATGCCAACGGGCAGCAATGAACCTGACATTTTTTTGATGTCGCCCATTGAAAACCCTATGGCCTGGCTCTGCTGCATGTGTAACGTCCTCAATACCGTCAAATTAATGACAAACTAAATCGCTGATAATACGAGTTAATTATTAATTAACGGGCACCAACAGCGCTTGATGTTTATCTATGTGCATAAAACGTGCCATACCGCGATTCTTCGCGTAATATCATGCGTTTGATTATCTTTAATTGAAGGTAAAATTTTTGATTTTTTTTTTGGCACAGTTGTTGCTACGTTTGCACGATGAATATTTTGAAAGGAATGTACAATGCGCTCAACAACTATTCCAATGACTATTGGCATTTTAGCTACTAGCATTTTCGTATCAGCTTGTGATACCACAGGAATTCCGTTTTTACCATCAACAGATAACTCTCAACACTCCAGGGCTACTTTGAAGTCAAAACGGATTGGCCTTCAAAACACCCAAATGATCCTTGCAGAAAGCACACTTGCAAGCGCTCCAACTTACGTTGCCCCGACAATCAAAGCGGTTGGCTTTTCATCAATAGCGGTTCAACAATCAAAAAATTTAAACCAACGCAGGCTAATGGCAATTCGTGCGGCCAGACTAGATGCTTATCGTGTCCTAACCGAACAGATACATGGCGTGCAATTAGATGGCCAGACAACCGTTGCAGAAGCAATTCTAACCTCGGACGTTATGAGCGCAGCAGTTCGAGGCACTATAATGGGAGCAGAAACCGTTAAGATTGAACCCTCAGGTCAAGACACTTACTCTGTCGAACTATCAATTAGCCAAACTCATGTAGATCGCCTCATCAAACTGTACAAACGTGGTGTACTGTAGTGGTATGAACATTTGATGAAGAACCTTCCAATACTTTTTTGTTTTGTGTTAATGGCACTTTCGACTACGGCGCATGCCGAGCGTTTCGTCGTAGAGTCGGAGGGAACTGCGCTCAAGACTGCAGAGCTTCCCTATAGCGTGTACGAAGCTCGTGCCATTTCTAACGCACTGCAGTTAGTCCTGCAAACCGGTGCTCAGTCTTTGGATAGTTTTTCTCTAGTAGAAAATGGTAAGGTGTTATTTGATCAGATTTCTGCACAATCGAATGTACAAATTGCTGGCTATCGAGTGCTATCAACAAAGGACCATGGAGATAAAGTTTCAGCGCGCCTTGAGATATTGCTCCTGCCAGAAAATCAAAATGAAACCCAAATTAGCTGTCGTCAGCCAAATAACCTTGACCTAGCTTTTAAATGGCAGGGGTTCTCCATAAAGAAATCACTGCCATTCTGGGTGCAATTTGATGAACTGTCACTAACGCAGACAATAGAAGCGATGATGGCTACCAACAGCAAATTCAACTTCCAAAAAAATAATCCTTACCGTTCCACGACCTCATCGAGCTATTCACTATATGAAAATGAAAATGCACCCGTAAGGTCGACACCAAACTATTTGCTTACACTTTCACTGGATCTAGACGTCAAGACTACTAACCTTCTCCAACGGAAAAAGGTTTTGTCAGTGAAAGCTCAATCTGAATTATTCCGAAAATCTCAAGCTTTGAATGGAGCGGAATCTAAAACAGAGATTGAGATTGAGAAAAGCAGTATGTTTGTTAGTGGCTCTAATTCTAGGCGACGAGACTCGGAAAGTATTCAGGCGGCAGTCTTTGAATTGGCATTGGAGTCAATCACTCAAACTTTGCAGCACTTAGAGTGCATAGAATTTAGTGGGAAAATAAAACTTAAAAATAAAAATTTGGAGATCGATTATGGCCTGCAAGATGGGTTGTCGCCAGATGATATTTTTAGCTCTCTACAGTCTGGCACTCAACAATACTACTTCACCGTCAAGCAGATGAATAATACTTCAACAACTCTGCACGCACTTACACAGGGTAAAACTGGAAAGTCTTTTGACGGATTAAACATTAAATTGCTGGAACGTTACTAATGCAAATATTTATCAAGATATTTATCGTTTTTCTGATTACTACGAATACTCAAATGCTTTGCGCTGAGGAAAGGTTGATTTTTGGTGCAGACATCAAAAAAATTGCCCAAAGCTATTTGGCTGAGAATGACGTATACAATGAAATTTTGGTTTCTGAAAAGCGCGCCTATTTTCCGTGTAATGAAGAAATATTGATAACGCAAAAAAACCCTAGTAGCTGGCACACGCTCAAAGCGTCATGCGGCGAGCCGGCTCGCTGGTCTATTTCCTTTAGAACGCAGGACAGGGCAATAAAAAGTGAACAATTAAGGCATAATAATATTTCAAACAGTGCGCAGATTGTGTTTACAAAACTTAATATCCCAAAAGGTAAGGTGATTGAACCAGCTGATGTCGTGATGAAATGGGCTGACTCTCAAACTGCGCGGGGCGCATACGTGACGCTCGATAATATCGTTGGTCAAAAAGCAAAACGGAATTTGTCTAGGGATACCGTTATAAAGGCTCGACACATATTGGCGAAGAACGCAGTCAATAAAAATGATGCGGTTCTGATAATATCTGGATCAGCTGCAATAAGAATTGTAACCTATGGAGAGGCGCTTTCTGACGGAAAAGTAGGTGACATGGTCTTGGTTAGAAATTCATCTTCATTAAAAGAATTTAAAGCCATAGTGACCGCAGAAAAAAAAGTTTCGCCGCTAGCTAACATAAATTAATGCCTTGTCGTTAAGAGACTCGAGAGGAGTGCTTACCATGATTAATTCTGTAGGTAATAACATTAATGCCGCCGGCGTTCAGTTAGGCGATAGTAACAAAGTGACTATCCAACCCGACAAAAAAGTCTCGGATTTGGCGCCGAAGGAAATAGTAAATAAGTTGGACAGCCAAGATCTTAAAATTAAGGATCAGGTTGCTAAACTTGCCGATGGCCCCCCCGTAGACCGCTCATTAATAAACGAAATAAAGACTAAAGTCGAACAGGGACGTTATCCGATCGACCTGGATATCGTGACAGCCAAAATGTTTGAAAGCTTCCAGGAAGCTGGAAGCTGATAGCATGAATATCGACAGCCATTTGTTCCTAGATAAGCTGGAACAAATGAGAGAGTTACTATCAAGTCCAGACATAGAGTCTCGGGCTAATGAAGCATTTTTGACTCAAATAATTAAAGATTTTTATTCGCTTATAGATGAGTATGCTATGGCTCAAATTCCTGAAAATGCTACAGTAGAAGATCCTGAAAAAATAAAATCTATTTTAACTCAATTAACATCAAAAATAGATATTATTGAACAGCATATTAACCAAGAAACGGATAAACTTAGCTTTCTATCCAAGATAACCCCGAAAAATTAATTATTTAGGTATTTTAATAAAAGTTTCGGTCGCTTCTTCCTGATATATAATTTTATCTTCAATTGCTATTAAATCTTCTAACTCCGATATCATGTCGCTCACACTTTCATTACCAAAGGCCTGCGAGATCAACAGCCACGTGTAAGCCATTTTTAGATCCGGCTCCACAAATAGATTATAATAAGTCTTGCCTAATCTTTCTGCGGCATCCGTGTCACCATCCATTGCCTTAGCAGTCAACTCACTAACTATTTCTTGAGCTACAACCCCTATCAAGTCCTCAGTCACTATATCTCGCACATCATCAACTACAGCCATTGCCGGTTCACTACCACCTAAGGATGCACGCCACGCCCAATATAGCGCCCGCTTATAACTTACCGGGCTGCCAAGACCCTTAAAATATAATATAGATAAATTATGTTGAGACGTAGGTTCGCCTTCGTTAGCAAGAATGGTGAAAAGTTCTACCGCAGTTTGAAAGTCTTTCTTTTCAATTGCATTGATTGCATTCACAAAGATATCAGGACTGGCTTCAATTGTTTCTGTTTGCGCACGCGCAGTAGTCACAACGATCATTACCAGAAAGGCTAAACCACAGGCCATACGTATCATGTCGCTGCAACCATAACTAATTTTAATTCTAGAAGCCGTGTACTTTTCGATCCCTTTTTTTGATAAACTATCACCTTAGGCCTTTCTTTATCTTTCTTGATAAACTCCACGGAAATCGTTTTGGGAAGAAAGACGCCTGCCCGCTCTAGGATCTCCTTGGGCTGATCATAAAACGCATCTAAAAACCTCTTATCAACCCAAGTACGCGCCAGTGCCTGTCCCAAAATATCAGGTAAAAATTCTTGAATTTGCGCTTCGCTCTCTAAAATTATATCCTGCTCATCGAACCGTGTTAAATCATAATCAAGCAATGGCATACTTTTCTTTTTCTTTAAAAGTGCCCACCTAATTTTTGCAGGTGCAATAGAGGCCAATAATCGTTTCAATTGACAGCCCTCTACTAATTACAAACCACACGCAATTTTCCTCACTTATATTGTATCTCATTAGCATTTATGAATAAAGTGTTTTGTAAATACGATAGAACTTGTGTTAGCTATTATAGGTATTACAACGAATGAAGTAATGATGTTATTCATGACCATAGGAATTAACCTAATTCGCGGTGTACTGAATGTCTGCAATGTATTCGAAATTAGTTGGTAGCTCAGAGGCAGCAATGCGCCTCAAAAAACTAATATCGCTGGTAGCACCATCTGAATCTGCCGTCATAATTCAAGGCGAAACAGGTGTAGGAAAGGAGCTGGTAGCAGAAAGTGTACACGACGTAAGTCGCCGAAAGGGCAAATTTGTAGCCGTCAACTGCGCTGCCATACCTCGTGATTTGATGGAAGCCGAATTATTTGGCTATGAAAAAGGTGCGTTTACTGGAGCTGTCAAAACAACGCCTGGAAAATTTGAACAAGCAAACAAAGGGACACTGTTTCTTGACGAGATAGGAGACATGAACCTCGACTTGCAATCGAAATTGCTCCGGGTCTTAGAAAATTCCATTGTTACAAGAGTGGGTGGACGGGCAGACATTCAATTAGACGTAAGAGTGGTGTGCGCAACGCATAAAGACCTGGAAGAATTAGTAAAACAAAATAAATTCCGTGAGGATTTGCTATTTCGGCTAAATGTCTTTCCAATCCAAGTGCCAACCCTGCGAGAACGCTTGGATGACATACCAGAAATAGTTACCCACTTTCTCAAAGACAAGTCATATGTCAGTGCAAACGAAGCCCCGTTTGGCTTTGACAAGAGTGGATTTGAAGCGCTCACCACATATGAATGGCCAGGCAATATTAGAGAGCTACGAAATATTCTGGAGCGGGCGAAAGTGTTTTTTCCTGGTCAAAGCATCAATCGAGAGCAAGTTACCCAGACCCTACTTGGGTTTAATCAAAATGCATTTTTTGACCATGTTGAAGCAAATGAAAATATTTGGAGCGTACTTGACGAGTTAGGTGGCGCGGAACGCGGCCATGAAGCTGACGAACGCGCGCCACCAACAGCAAAAGATTTCTCAAGGCTGTTTGACAGCTCCAACAGTGTTGATGTTAGGAGACTTCTCAGAGATGTGGAGATCGTTCTAATTGAAAAGGCGCTCGAAAGAAACGCGGGTAACACGAGTGAAGCTGCTAAAGATCTCCACTTACAGCGCACGACTTTAATAGAAAAAATTAAAAAATATGGCCTTTAATGTAATTAAGATTTATTCCATCCGTCTACCAGTTGCGTTACATAGTCTGACGATGATGTCGACGTGTTGACTACTTTCTCCATTTCAGAAAATTGTTTTGTATAACGCGCCTGAAGGAGCGCTTCCCGTTGATCAATTTTTGCTAATCTTGCGTCTAGCGATGACGCCCGCTCTTTGTAAAGATCGACAGTAGCGTCAAGGTTTCCTGCGGTCGCAAGCGCATCTGAAAAGAAATTAAGTAATTTTGTTTTCGCACTTCGGCCAACATAGATCGCCAGATCGCCAGGAGTCGACACTGAGGCTTGGAACAAAAAACCAGGGTAATCAGATGTAGAAAAGTTATATTTACCAGAACTAGGATTGGTAAAAGTTAGATCTTTATAGGTAGCTCCATAACTAAGCCTATCGTTAGAATCTGTGAAATTGTGCTTGCCTGCTGGAACAGCTGAGTCTGCAGTTGCATATACAAAGACATCCGGGTCGCTCGCATAGGCCTTATCTTCTGTTAGTGCATCAAATTTTTCAGGTGAATTAGTAAACGTGCGATCAAAACTGGTTTGATCGAATACATACGATCCATCCTTCGCCGTCTTTATTCCGAAATCTACGAAATATATGTTGTTATCACCGAAACCTGCAATGGGTGCCGTCATAAAACTGGTAAGATTTCTTTTTGCATTCCTAAGAAACGAACTGTGAGCTAACTCACCATTTGCGTCACCAACTTCATCAATAAAGCCAAGTTTATTTAGATCAGATTTATAGGCGTTAAGGTCTGCAATCAATGTTTCTACAGTTTTCTGAATGTTTTCTGAAGACTTTGTTATGGTAGTGGACTGGGCTTGCGGCCTTCTGGATAAAAGCTCTACTTCCACACCTGCAATAATATCTGAAATTTTGTTACTCGAACGCAAATAGCTTTGACCGTTTAAATCAAAGGTAGCGTCTACAGCCTGCTGAAAGAAGTCACCTGTGCCACCGGCTGCAGTCTTCCATCCTGTAGATGCGTTATTCGTCATCTTAAAACCATTTTTTACTCCAGTCTCACTAGTCAAAACCACTGAATAATTACTTGAGTTGGAGGAAAGCTGCACAAATTCAGCCTTTAGTCCTGTGACATTGTTTAATTTAGTGACCGCGGAGGATAAAGTGTCTCCAGACAAAACAACCTGCTCGGAACGTGCGGGGCTTGATGCCGACCATCCATTGTCATTTGCACCATTCGTTCCAAATTCTATTGTTATAGTTTGATCAGTGACAGTTCTATTTAAATCAGTTTCGCCATCTGCTCGCCATATCTGTGGCTTAGCAATCTCAACGTTTTCGAATGTATTAAGGCCTTCTGTAAGCAATGCTTGGTCCACAACAGTGGAACGCATAAAATTGGAATTTGGTGATTGTTTGAGAGTGAAGTGGGAACCTGAACTTATCGAATTTACGAGCGTCTGCGTCGCAGACATACTGGATTTAAGGGTGGCCATACCTGAAATCGAAGTTTCTACCTTCTCTTTCTGGGCAGTTACAACTTCTTTTACCGGCACAATAGCAGCATCAACAATGGCATCAACAATTTCAGGAATATTATATCCTGAGCCACTCTTGTTAATCATGCTCACGTAGTCGTTGCTAATCGTTTGGCCCATCAAAACTCTCCTAGTTAAATAACGACCAACTCAGCGAAAAACTTAGATCAATACGAAATTTCAATTTCAATTCTACGATTTTCTTCGCGGCCCTCAGCAGTGACATTATCCGCAACAGGATCTGTTTCTCCTTTACTGACTGCCGACATCCGACCACCTGACACTAAACCTGTTTCCTCAATCGTCTGGACTACGCTTGCAGCCCGCGCCGCAGCAAGATCCCAATTGTCCCGAAACTTCCCATTCGAAATTGGTACGTCATCCGTGTGGCCCGTGACGGTAATCTTACTTTCAGGGCTCATTGCCGTAAGCGCAATGCGGTCTAGAATTGCCGACGGATATAAAGACGCTGCCCTCGCGCTGTTCAATGTCGATCAATCCCTGGTCGATTTGCTCTTGCAGAGCCACGGTCAACTCTTCTGTAGCCTTGGAGGCATTCTGCAGTTTTTCGCTCTCTTGCTGAGATGATCCACCCTGATCAGTTCCATTCTCGGGAAAACTCTCCTCGAGAGATGCCGCTAATTCTTGGAGTTCGGCTTCTAAGCCGCCAAAAAGAACTTCACTTTCTGAGGCCCCGGCTGCCTGCCGGGCTTGAGCAAGCGCATTCATCGTCTCCTGGATCATACTTTTAATTTCTTCTGGATCCAACTCTTCCTTCGGAAAATTAATCACAACATTTTCGCCGAGAGTTTCTATTTGCACCTCTCCGCTATCAATAGCTTTCTTTAACTGCTTGGCCAATTCTGTAGCATCAAGGGACGCATCACTTTCACCGCCAGCGCCATCAAAGTCAGAGTCTTTTTTCTTATCTGCCTCGCCACCCTCAGGGGAATCTTCTAATTTAGTTTGCAACTCCAATTCAGGCTTTTGAAGTTCGGTCGTCTGTTGGCGGAGAGTTTCAGTTACAGCTGGAGTGGGGTTGGGGCTAAAGTTCAGTGAAATTACTGTGGTCCCTTTTGGTTGTTCCACA
>Ga0209199_1006182_pt1 | contig 10174 bp, 9 predicted proteins | sample COGITO_mtgs_1105_7_FD_184805 | JGI IMG/M metagenome (GOLD analysis project Ga0209199, IMG submission 184805) | Pelagic marine microbial communities from North Sea - COGITO_mtgs_110523 (SPAdes) (version 2) | ecosystem: Environmental > Aquatic > Marine > Epipelagic ...
GAGACTGCCAAAAAAGTACAATACATGTCTCCTTACGCTGCACAAACGGGACCTGCAAAACGCAACGACCGCGTGACGATCAATCAACATTTGAGAACTTTAGAAAGTCACCCCGAATACCAATCAATTTATGAGCAACTTACTCAATCAATAAAAAACACACATGGATTCAAAAAGTTATAAAGAATACTTAAAAGACATTAAGGCGTTTATTTTTGATGTCGATGGCGTCCTCACCGATTCCTCTGTCTTAGTGACTTCGGAAGGTGAAATGCTTCGTAAGATGAGTACTAGAGATGGATTTGCCTTAAAAACTGCGGTCGATGCCGGTTTTTTGATTTGCATTATTTCTGGTGGAAAAAACGAAGGGGTTCGCAAACGTCTTGAAGGTTTGGGCGTTCAAGAAATTAGTTTAGGAGCGCATGATAAAGTTGTACATCTCAAGGAATTGTTTAACAAGCACCAATTGAAAGCTGAAAACGTGGTTTATATGGGCGATGACATTCCAGACATTCCACCGATGCAACTCGTTGGTCTTCCCACCTGTCCACAAGATGCAGTTCCGGAAGTGAAAGCAGTTTCAAAATACATCTCTCATAAAAATGGCGGCGATGGATCGGCTCGTGATATTATTGAACAGGTTCTAAAAGTACAAGGCCACTGGATGAAAGCATTTGATGCTCGATATGATTAATCTATAAACTATGCTCGCAGACCTTTTAAAATCTAAACACATCATTTTAGCCTCTTCATCCCCAAGAAGACAGGAGTTGATTAAAGGGCTTGGACTTGACTTTGAAATCCGAATCAAATCGGTGAAAGAAGAATACCCACACAGGCTTCGACATTTTGAAATATCTGACTACTTAGCACAACTTAAATCGATGCCGTTTGTAGAGGAATTGAAACCAAATGACATCCTTATTACAAGTGATACGATTGTTTGGTTTGACAATCAAGCCCTCGGAAAACCAAAAGACAACAACGATGCTTTTGAAATGCTAAAAATCTTAAGTGGTCGTACACATGAGGTGATTACGTCGGTATGTTTTAAATCTACAAGCTCACAAAAAACCATCAATTCGATTACCAAAGTGACGTTTAAAGAGCTGAGTGACGCCGAAATATGGTATTATATCGATAATTTTAAAGTGCTTGATAAAGCGGGAGCTTACGGCATTCAAGATTGGATTGGACAGATTGGGGTTACTAAAATTGAAGGTTCCTATTTTAATGTGATGGGCTTTCCAATGGATAAAATTTACAAGACCTTACTTAGTTTCTAAAAAGAATTCTAACGCACGCGTTTCGTTATAATAATACCCATTCCGACTGATAAAGCCAACGTGTCCACCACGATTGGGCGTTTCTAAAAACACATTTGGATTCTTTTCCGCTTCCTCAAATGGGAAACAGGCTTCCGATAAAAACGAATCGTTTAGCGCATTTAAAATCAAGACAGGTGTTTTGATCGCGTTCAGAAACTGCAAACTGCTACATTTTTTATAATAGTCTTGTGCGTTTTCAAATCCATGTGCTCGAGAGGTATAGACTTCATCAAAATCGTTGAGTGTTTTGATGGTTCTAATTTTGGCTTTAGTAATCGCTTCCGGAAATTGCTTTTGTTTTAACTTCAAACGGTGGATCAATCCCCATTTGAAATTGATATGATACGGTAAGTTTTTAAGAGCGTGTAATACTTTCGCCGATCCTGATAAGTCACAAGGTACAGACACTGCCATCGCTGCTTTGACTTGCGGCGGCACAACGGATCCATCTCCTAAATATTTCAACAAAATATTCCCCCCAAGGCTGATGCCTTTTAGGAAAATAGAATCGTATTTATCCAGTGAGATTACATGTTGAATGAGATCCTCTATATCGTCTGTTTTACCTGAATGGTAGCTTGTATAATACTTATTTAATTCGCCACTACAACAGCGAAAGTTAACGCAAATTGCATCAATATTTTGTTCATTAAAGTGCAATGCGGCTCCTGTAATATAGGGGCGTTGTCCGTGCCCTTCCAAACCATGAAATAGGATAATCACCGATTTTGAGGGCGTTGGACTGTAACTCCAATCGAGGTCAATAAAATCGTCATCCCTAAGAGTGATGCGTTCTCTGAATTGCTTGATTTTCAAACGCCGTATCAACCCCGAATAGACGGTAGCTATAAATCCACTTCGAAACCTGAAATGTGCTTTGAAATTACTTTTAACTATAGGCATTGCGTTCGATTGATAGTTTTAAAATTTTAGGGCTCTTTTCGGTTGCTAAAAAACGTTGGTCTGCACGCCTGCCAACAATCCAAACAACTGCATCGCCACTGTACATAACCAGGGCGTTTTCTTTATCAATTAAAGATAGTTTTTCATCTTTAAAATACTTGCTTAATTTCTTTTTACCGTTCATTCCAGAAGGGTGGAAATAATCTCCAATTTTCCTGTGACTCAATCTTAAAGGGAATTCTAAGGATTCAAAATCCAAATATAAAACATCTTTAGAAGTTGCTTCCTTAAAAGGTGTAATTTCTAGTTTTAAATCAAACGGTTGGTTTGGAATGGAAACGGTTGTTTCTGTGGCCTCAATCAAAATTGATGTTTCTGAGGATGCATTTAATGGACTTAAAATTAATTGCGATCTATTCTTCAACAAACGATGGGTTGAGGAGGTGATCTGTTTTCCAGACTGCGCGTCTAAAAGAGCTGTAATTTGTGTCCAATCGGAAAAATTATACGTTTTTAACAACTGGTATAAATACGCTTTTGGATTGTTTAAAGATTGTAGTTGGTCTACACTATATACAATTTGATTTTCATTAATGGATTCAACCACCTTGTCCTCTATTTCTAACATATAATCGTCCAAAATGGATTGTGTATCCTTCAGATGATTTTGAGTCGTTTGAAAACTTTCAATAAAAGAAGGGTTCAAATCTTTCAGAAGAGGAATGATGGTATGACGTAAATTATTACGCAGATATTTAGTGCTTTTATTTGAGCGGTCCTCACGCCATGAAATCCCTTCTTGGGTTGCAAAATCATGAATCGCATCTCTCGAAAATTCTAACAACGGACGCACAATAGATCCATTGATTTCAGGAATACCTGTAAGCCCTTCCAAACCTGTGCCACGTGACAAATTAATCAGAACCGTTTCTAAATTATCATCGGCATGATGAGCGGTTAAAATATAATCAAATCCATATTGTTTTTGTAAGCTTTCAAACCATTCATAGCGCAATTGACGTGCTGCCATTTGAATGGATTGCTTGCTGGTTTGCGCAAATACTTCTGTCTCAAAATGAGTTGTGAAAATTTCTAAATCATGAGTTTTTGAAAAGTCCTTAATAAACTGTTCATCGCCATCACTTTCATCGTCTCTTAGCTTAAAATTACAATGAGCCAACGAAATATTTAAGTTTGAACTTCTACATAAATCAGTCAACACCATACTGTCCAATCCCCCTGAAACTGCGAGCAATAAAGAGGTCTCTTTTAAAAAAGAAAACTGGGTTTGTAAAAGATGTTGAAAAGCTTTTAACATGGGGCAAAACTACAAATTAATTTTCCAAAACACTACGCATTGCTTTGGCTTTCACAAGACATTCTTCATACTCCTTTTCTGGAGTACTTTTTGAGGTGATGGCACTCCCGACAGAAAATGAAATATACGATTTAGAGGCATTATACAAGATACTTCGAATCACCACATTAAAATCAAAATCTCCTTCGGGGGTAAAGTATCCAACGGCACCAGAATACAAGCCCCTTTTAGTGTCTTCAAGAGCTTCAATAATTTTCATTGCCGAAATTTTTGGAGCCCCCGTCATGCTTCCCATGGGAAAAGTGGCAGCAATAATATCCACTGCTGAAATGTTAGGCAAAGCTTTCGCTTGAACCGTCGAAATCATGTGATGAACCTGTTTAAAGCTGTGTATTTGACAAAGTTCTGTCACGTTTACCGTTCCTTTTTGGGCGATTTTTGACAGGTCATTCCGTACTAAATCAACAATCATAATGTTTTCACTGCGTTCTTTTGGGTCGCATTCTAAAGTCGTTTTTAAGTCCGCGTCCTCTTCTGGATGCTCAGACCGCTTGGTGGTGCCTTTTATGGGCTGAGAGATGATTTCTAGCCCCACCTTTTTCAGATAGCGTTCTGGAGAAGATGAGAGTAAATACTTATCTCCATTCTTAAAAAAGGTTGCAAAGGGCGCTTGTGCAATTTCATTCAGTTTAAAATAGGTTTCTAAAGGATTCATGTCGGCATGGGCATAAAATTCTTGACAAAAATTAGCTTCGTAAATATCGCCTCTGTGTATGTGAGACAACATTGTACTTACTTTATTAATGTAGTATTTTTTTGAAATACGAGATTCAATGTGAATGTCATTTTTATGAGATGATTCGTTTTGTAGTGAAAACGCTTCAATCGATTTTAAATCGGCATCTACCTCATCGGAGACATAATTTAAATATTTAATTGTTAGCGAATTATCCTTAAATAAAAATAATTTTTTAGGTTGAAAAAAACAAAGGTCAGGAAAATCAAGCCCATCAAAATTTTGAGACTTTAGGGGTTCCGTATCATTTTTTAAATCATAAGACAGGTATCCAAAAATCCAATCGTTAGTAATCGATTGGTATTCTTTTAATTTTTTAAACCCATTGTCAGAATCGGTCTGAATGCTTGTAAAAGCATCTACTGCTAAGATACAATCATAGCTGCTATGAGGTTGTAGATACTGGTTAGAATCCAGCCAAACAATGTCTTCAAATTGTTGAGCCCAAGCTAATAACTGAGTTTTAAATCCTTCTACCGAACGGAGTGTAATTTCTTTATGGTCTCGCAATGACTGTTTATTTTCAATACAAAGTTAATCAGTTCTAAATAATAAATCGTCACTTTACAAGAATACCTTACCTTTGCCGCAAAATTAGTTCCAATGTTATCTTTCGAAGACTTTAAATTGACCACTCCCTTAAGTAATGCGCTTCAGGATTTAGGATTTATTGAACCCACTCCTATTCAGGAGGCGGCCTTCAGTGTCATCTGTGCAGGAAAAGACGTGGTTGGGATTGCCCAAACAGGGACGGGTAAAACATTGGCTTACTCTTTGCCCCTAGTTAGAAACCTCACTTATTCAACTCAAGAGAACCCCCGTGTTTTGATTTTAGTCCCTACCAGAGAATTGGTGGTTCAGGTAGTGGACTCCTTAAATGATCTGAATATTTATACGAATAATCGTGTTTTGGGCGTTTATGGAGGCACTAATATCAACACTCAAAAACAGCAGATAGCAGCCGGAATTGACATTCTTGTGGCCACTCCGGGGCGTTTGTATGATTTGGCGTTGAGTCGAGTACTACAACTTAAAAGCATTCAAAAACTGGTGATTGATGAAGTGGATGTCATGCTCGATTTGGGTTTCAGACACCAATTGATTAACATTTTTGACTTGCTTCCAGAACGTCGTCAGAATATTATGTTTTCGGCAACGATGACCACAGATGTGGATGCGTTGATTACTGATTTCTTTATCAACCCTGAACGTATTTCAGTCGCACTTTCTGGAACACCTCTTGAGAATATCATGCAGTTTCGTTACGATGTTCCCAATTATTATACAAAGGTAAATTTGATTCGTTTCTTAATGAATGATCGGGATGTATTTTACCGCGTCCTTATTTTTGTATCTAACAAACGGATGGCAGACCGTCTGTTTGAATCCCTTGAAGAAGTCTTTAATGACGATTGTTGTGTGATTCACTCCAATAAAACCCAGAATTACCGTTTGCGAAGTATTGAACAATTTAGAGAGGGTTTCAATAGAATCTTGGTAGCAACAGATGTCATGGCACGTGGATTGGATATTGACGATGTATCGCATGTGATCAATTTTGATACTCCTGAGTATCCCGAAAATTATATGCACCGTATTGGTCGAACAGGACGTGCGAAACGAAAAGGAACGAGTATTCTGCTTTCAAAAGTTGATGAGACCGATTCTAAAGATGCCATTGAAGCTTTAATGCAAATGAACATTGAAACGTTAGACATTCCTGAGGTTGTCGAAATTTCAAAAGAACTCATTGAAGAAGAGCGTCCACAAATTAATGAGCCCTACAATCCTCACAAACAAAGAGATGAGGATGCACCAGGACCCGCTTTCCACGATAAAAAAGAAAAAAATACAAAGGAAAATTTAGGAGGTTCTTATAAATTTATCATTGCTAAGAAATACAAAAAACCACAAACAAGAGGCGATAAAAATTATAACAAACGGAATAAGAAATAAGGGTTAAAGCAATGCTTGAAAATACACAACATTGTAAACGCCCAGGAGTTTTTCTTTGGCACGTTTCAATCTCATTTTAATGGCACTTTCTCCAGCATTGTGAATTCCCATAAGGTCTTTAATACTTTTAAAATCTTGATATTTTGATATTAAAATTTCTTTATCCTCAAAAGGAATTAATCCCAACGCTTCATTCAATTTTTCTACTTTCAGTAACTGACTAAGATCTTCATCACTTGCCTGTGCAATAACCTCATCACACATTTGTTCAATGTTTGATGCATTTTTTTCAAACTTCTTAAACTTATTTCGATGGTAATAATTCACACAATGATTGTAAGTAAAAGAATACAACCAAGTTGAAAATTTAGAAGCGCCCCTAAAACTGTGAATTTTAACCAATAATTTTAGAAAAATATCTTGACATATATCTTCCGCTTCTTGATTGTTTTTTGAAAAACTCAAGCATTTATCAAATACCATTAAAACATAGCGTTCGTACAGAACCTTAAAAAGCAAGGGATCTTGCGAGCTTACTATTAGCTCTACTAACAACTCATCTGTTAGTTTGTATGGTAAATAAGAATCATTCAAAGTTAGATTTGTGTATTATCATTGATGCCTTAAAAATGTCATCAATCTGTTATTTATAATTTTGTTTAACTATTTCATAAAAAGATTAGTCAAAATACTACTAATCAAGTAGTTAAATGTAGTGAAAATTAATTACTATAAGGCCTTGAAACTATAAATATTAAAATAAATGCAAAAAAAAAGCCCTCCAATATGGAGAGCTTATAATACATTAGGATTGACTTTATATATGCAAGGCGCGGTCTTCTGTCGCAGCAAGGGCTGCTTCTTTGATGGCTTCTGCAAATGTTGGGTGTGCGTGTGACATTCTAGAGATATCCTCGGCAGAGGCTCTAAATTCCATGGCCACAACGGCTTCCGCAATTAAATCGGCACAACGGGCACCAATCATGTGAACTCCTAAAACTTCGTCCGTAGTTTGATCGGCTAAAATTTTAACAAATCCATCTAAATCCATACTCGCGCGGCTACGTCCCAATGCACGCATTGGAAATTGCCCTGTTTTATAGGCGATGCCTTGCTCCTTCAATTGTTCTTCGGTTTTACCAACAGAAGCAACTTCTGGCCATGTGTAAACGACCCCAGGAATTAAGTTATAATCAATGTGTGGTTTTTGACCTGCAATAGTCTCTGCTACAAACACCCCTTCTTCTTCCGCTTTGTGCGCTAACATGGCTCCTTTGACCACATCGCCAATCGCATAAATATTAGAAGCAGACGTTTGTAAGTGTCCGTTTACTTCTACCTGTCCACGATCGGTGAGCTTCACCCCTGCAGATGCTGCATTTAAACCTGCCGTAAATGGGCTTCTTCCCACAGATACCAAACAATAGTCGCCTTTAAATTCTACCAGCTCCCCTTTTTTGTTTTCTGCTTTTACAGTCACTTCAGTTCCGTTACGCTCAACTTGCGTTACTTTGTGAGAAACATTAATATTAAATTTTTGTTTTCTGAACACTTTATTTAATTCTTTGGACAGTCCAGCATCCATGGTTGGGATGATGCGATCCATATATTCAATGACCGTCACGTCTGATCCAAGACGTTTATAAACTTGTCCAAGTTCCAATCCAATCACACCACCACCAATAATGATTAAGTGTTTTGGGATTTCTTTTAATTTTAATGCTTCTGTAGAGGTTATGATGCGTTCTTTGTCGACCGTTGCAAATGGCAAAGTCGTTGGCTTACTTCCTGTTGCAATGATGCTGTATTTCGCTTCGATTTCTTCATTGGTATCTCCACTAATAGTGATATGAGTCGCATCTTTAAAAGCACCCATTCCATGATAGACATCAATTTTATTTTTGGTCATTAGAAAATCAATTCCCCCCGTAGTTTGATCAACAACTGCTTGTTTTCGACCAATCATTTTTTCGAGGTTGACTTTGATCTCACCCGGAATTTCAATGCCGTGTGCTTCAAAATGCTTTACTGCATCTTCGTAATGGTGCGAAGAATCCAACAATGCTTTACTTGGAATACACCCTACATTTAAACAAGTGCCTCCCAAAGTTGCATATTTTTCAATAATCGCAGTTTTCATTCCTAACTGTGCACAACGAATGGCAGCGACATAGCCGCCGGGCCCAGATCCTATGATAGCAACATCATATGATTTCATAATTGTTTGTTTTTAAATTCTATACAAAAATACAAACATATATTCAATGGAAGAATAATTTGATGTTTAAATATTGACGGCTGTGGTATGTTTTACTTCAGATATCACAAACATACTATTGTTACTGCCTATATGGTCAATATTTGTGAGTTTACTCACCATAAATTCCCGAAAAGATTCCATATCTTCCACGTGTACTTTAAGCAAGTAATCATAGTCGCCACTCAGGTGGTAAGCTTCCAAAACTTCGTCGATTGTAGCTATTTCTTTTTCAAATTGATGTACCAATTCTTGAGAGTGTTTTACCAGTTTGATATGGCAAAAAGCGACAAATGCCTTGCCTACACTTTGCTTGTTAAGTAAAGCAACATATTTGTCAATCACTCCCGCTTTTTCAAGTTTTTTGATGCGTTCATAAACAGCCGTTACTGACATGTCTAGCTTGGACGCCAGTTCTTTATTGGTTTGTTTTGCATCTTTTTGAAGAAAGTTCAGCAATTGTGTATCTATAGAATCTAATTTCATTTTGGATAAATTTCTGGTTAAAATTTGTTTACATCAAAAATATAAATTTATTATCTATATTTATACTAATAATTAGTTTTATTTATTGAAAATAAATATAGTTGTTGTTTTTAATTCTAAATAGCTTCAAATTTGATAAAACTTTAAATTAAACAACTATGGCATTTAAACCCGCAGACGACATACAAGACTTACAATATTTTGGAGAATTTGGAGGGGTGAATCCATCCATTTCAGATGCGACTACTTTTACTTTTGTCTCTGCCAAAACAATGTCAGATACTTTTGAAGGCAATACAGAAGGTTGTCATTTATATGCACGTCATACCACTCCTTCTAATTTATACCTAGGCGAAGCCCTCGCCGCATTGGAAGGCACCGAAACTGCTAATGTGTTTGGATCTGGAATGGGCGCTATTACAGCAGTACTCATGCAGCTTTGTGGTGCAGGCGATCATGTGGTGTCCAGTCGTACGATTTATGGTGGGACTTATGCGTTTCTAAAAAACTTTGCACCCAAACTCAACATTCAAACAAGCTTTGTAGACATTACCAAACTAAATAGTGTCGAAGCAGCTATCACGCCGCAAACAAAAGTCCTTTATTGCGAGTCTGTAAGCAATCCCCTTTTGGAGGTGGCAGACGTTACAGGATTGGCAGCACTGGCTAAAAAACACAATTTACAACTGGTGGTTGATAATACGTTTTCGCCTTTGTCCATTTCACCAAATGAATTGGGTGCGGATATTGTTATTCACAGTTTAACCAAGTTTATCAATGGTACATCTGACACCATTGGTGGCGTGGTGTGTGGCACCCAAGAAATGATTGACAGTTTAAGAAGTGTGATCGATGGCGCTGCGATGTTATTTGGTTCTACAATGGACAGCCGTCCTGCATCTTCTATCTTAAAAAATCTTAGAACGCTTCATATTCGCATGAAACAACACAGTATGAATGCGCAGTATTTGGCTGAAAAGTTTCAGAGTGATGGCATCACAACGGTTTACCCCGGATTGGAGTCGCATCCGTCTCATAAAATTTATAAAGAGATGATGAATGCCGAATACGGATTTGGAGGCATGATGACGATTGATGCTGGAAGTTTAGAGAAAGCCAATGCGCTCATG
>Ga0209199_1006191_pt1 | contig 10163 bp, 9 predicted proteins | sample COGITO_mtgs_1105_7_FD_184805 | JGI IMG/M metagenome (GOLD analysis project Ga0209199, IMG submission 184805) | Pelagic marine microbial communities from North Sea - COGITO_mtgs_110523 (SPAdes) (version 2) | ecosystem: Environmental > Aquatic > Marine > Epipelagic ...
GATCAGTTAAGCTCTCGTTCCAACATCAGTTCTAGAGCGCGACATCTCAATTATGCCGGCGTCCCAGAGTCCACAAGATCCTGGGACGCCGAAATATAACTCTGGGCACCTGCATCATTCTTGCCCCAAAGCCATAAGACTTTGCCCGATGGCACCACCGGGCTCCGCCGGCCTGCCCCCAGGCAGGAGCAGCCCTCATGTCTTTGTTGAAATGGCGCAGATGCGACACCGAAGTAAGGAGACACAGCGCGATTTCGCACATGCCCCGTTACTAATGGCAAGCTGGGGTGGCGTTTGATATTAAGAGAATATTTACCGGCTACAGGCGTAAGATATGTATATTATCCGCCAATTTCTTAGATCCTAGGGCACATCTATTATTCGGGACATGCCCAGCTGGACAGGATCTGGCTATGGTACGTCACCACACGCACATGGGTTCAGCGGTGAAATTCATGCGGTTGTTTTCAGTTTGATGGCGAGATTGTGCCGCCTATGAGCCATATTGATCGATCGATAGCATAGGCTCAGAGCCATTTTGTAACTTGGTCTTGAGCCTCACATTCTTCAAAGACATTTTGATCCAACCATGCAAAGGGCATAGCTCAGAAACAGGGACACAACCATCAGCCAGAATGTTCTGTTTTGGAACACCATTGTTTTTCGAGGCGATCACCATGCAATTTGCGTTCTGCGAGGTGAGGGCTGTTTGGTATAAATAGGATTAAGTCGCAGCGGCTCATCGCGCCGTCTGGGTTGAGTACCTGTTCATTATTGAGCGCTTATGATAGTTAACAGAAGAGTGATAAATCGTAGGTTTAGATCGGAGAAGTCTTCGCCTGATCTAAATCAGAATGCCCTATAATAAATAATCTATTTAAAACGTACAAATGATGAATAAATTATGAATTATTGTTCTATTGTGACATTTTCCCAATGCAAAACGTGATGCCCTTTTGAGATTTTGGCATTGAACTGCTGGGCGATTTGATGCATCAATCATTCTTGAACAGTCATGATCACTCTTGGACCACATCACTATTCCTCTTCACCTGACCCTGCAAGCGTTGCGAGGCTTGGTACGGTAATCGTTGTGGGGGGCCATTTTGGCTAGTCGGCGCGAGGAGCAGCAAGCTGAGATTCGCTTGCGGGTTATGCGGCTCATTTCGCAAAACCCTGAGATGTCCACACGCCAGGTGGCCGATGAGGTTGGGATCTCAAATGGGTCAGCTTATTATGTGCTCACCGCCCTTGTTGAAAAAGGCTTTGTGAAGCTGGGCAATTTCAAAAAGAACCAGCGCAAGGGTCAATATGCCTATCTCCTGACGCCAAAGGGCATTCGAGAAAAATCCCTGCTGACGCACAGCTTTGTCGAGCGCAAGCGTGAGGAATTCGAAGTGCTTAAATCGGAAATCAAAGCGCTTGAAGAAGAGGCTGGACTTGCCGCTGAAGCGACGCCAGCGCCAAAGGGCGGCAAGCAGTGACCGAGCTGACCTGTTTCAAGGCCTATGACGTTCGCGGTGAAATCGGTGTTAATATAGACGAAGGCGTTGCCTACCGAATTGGACGGGCTGTTGCGCAGCATTTCGCCGCTAAATCGATTGTGATCGGATTTGATGCGCGTGAAACAAGCCCAGCCTTTGCAGCCGCGGCGTCTGAGGGCGCGCGCGATGCGGGCGCCGATGTCATAAACATCGGCATGGCGGGTACGGAAGAAATGTATTGGGCCGTGACCGAATTTGGCGCCTGCGCCGGGCTTGAGGTGACCGCCTCGCACAACCCAATCAATTACAATGGGATGAAAATCGTAAAATCGCGGTCGCGCCCATTGGATGATGCGCGTGATTTTCAAGTTATTAAAGCGCTGGCGAGCTCTCAGGACTGGGATGATGTTTCCCAGCTCGGCAGTGAGTTTGACCGGTCAAATGAGGCGCGCAGGGCCTATGTGGATAGTGTGCTCACCTTTGTGAATGTCAAAGCCTTGCGGCCTTTGAAAGTGGTTGTGAATTCTGGCAATGGCGCGGCGGGGCCAACCTTTGATGCACTTTCAGAGCGTTTGTTGACGCTCGGTGCACCGCTAGACTTTATCCGCGTGCATCACACAGCCGATGCGACATTCCCGAATGGCATCCCCAATCCACTTTTGCCGGAAAACCATTCTGCAACGGCTGATGTGGTCAAAGCCGAAAGTGCGGACTTCGGCGTCGCATTTGACGGTGACTTCGATCGCTGCTGCTTCTTCGATGAAACTGGTCAATTTGTACCAGGTGAATATGTCGTCGGGCTTTTGGCGTCCATCTTCATGGAAAAAGAATTGGGCGCCAAGATCGTTCATGACCCTAGAGTGATTTGGAATACGCAAGACATTGTGGCGCAGAAGGGCGGCGTCGTAGTGCAATCCAAAACGGGCCATGCCTTCATCAAGCAGGTGATGCGCTCGCATGCGGCGGCCTATGGCGGTGAAATGTCCGCGCATCACTATTTCCGCGATTTTGCCTATTGCGACAGCGGGATGATCCCCTGGGTTTTGATTGCCGAGCTGGTGTCCCACTCGGCGCGCTCACTAGGCGATTGGGTGAGAGATCGTTTTGCGGCTTTCCCGAGCTCAGGTGAGATGAATTTTAAAGTCGCGGACGCAGGCGCCGCAATCGACCGCGTATTATCAACCTACCGCGCGGATGCGCTGTCAGTCGACGAAACGGATGGCGTCAGCCTCGCCTTCGCCGATTGGCGCTTCAACCTGCGCTACTCGAATACCGAACCGCTCGTGCGTCTGAATGTTGAGGGCAGAGGGGCTGCGGATGCACTTGATGCACATGTGAGCGCGATTGCGGATTTGCTCGGTGGAACGCGGGCTTAAGGCGGCCGGTAGTGGTGAGGTTCGAGTAGCTCAGGCCAGAAATTTTGGACGTTGTGAAAAGAAATTTTATTAAGTGATATCACGTGCTGGTAAAGCATATGTAGGTGCCGCAATTCAAGTTCTTGAGAATTTAGGTAATAAGAAGTTCAACTCTACAGTCTACGAATTAGTTGTAGCTCCAGAAGGCTTTGACTCAAACTCTGAAGGAAATCCATACAACGCATATATACAAAGTATTCGTTTTGCTGATGCTGATGGGGACGGTGACACTGATGTTCTGCTGTTTAACAATGGTAATCCTAAAGTCCCACAAGGCTCCTTTTTGCGTAACAACGGTAGCATGAATATGGCATACGTGAACGCAGGTAAAAACAGTAACCTGAAACTCATCAAAGAATCTGCGTTCAGAAAATAGTAACTAGGTTTCGTGGGGTGGGTCGGAATCAATGACAAAACTGTCCTTGGAATGTGTATGAATTGTGTATGAGATTTTTTGAGTATTTTTAGGGCAAATAATCATCTAAGTTATTGATATTATTGGAGGCGGGTACCGGAATCGAACCGGTGTACACGGATTTGTAATAAGCATACATCAATGATATATGTTTTAAATCCATATTTTATGTTTATTTTAAATCCGTGTGCACAAATTTGTGTACAATTTAATTACTGAGTGCGTTCGTTCTACGACTTTTAAAGAGTTTTTAAAAGCTCCTGCTTTTGTTTTCGTATTTCTAAGATAACTTCATTTTTAAATTCTTCCCTGTTCACACTTTCATCTAATTCGATTGCTCCCCATTCAACAAGGAGTGTGCCTGCAACTGCTCCAACGCCTCCTAATATAGCTGTGCCTATACCTGGTACTACGCTCCCAATAGTCCCTCCAACGACTGCGCCTACCCCAGCGCCCGCGGCTTTTTTTGCAGCAAACTTTCCAATCGCTGTTGCAAGAACTTTTATTGTGCCCTTGGCAACTACCTTTTTGATCACTAGTCCTACAATAACTCCAGAGGCAGCAGAAAAACCTAGACGAATTGGAAGTGCAGTCTCAGGATCTTTCATAAGTTCTGATAGTTTGTAATCAAGTAGACGAGATCGCTTTTCTGCCATGATTACAGGTTTTTGTTGTATGCTGGGCGTAATTTCGTTTTCTAGGAGCAGAGCTTGAAGGCTCAATAATTGTTCATTTCTTAATCCAAAGAATTCAGCACGTATCTGCTGTTCTCGCGAAATTAAGTTACTTAAATTCTGAAAAGGATCGTTTGTTTCTAGGGCTGTCTTAAGCTCATTTTTCAAATAATCATCTAGTTCTCCACTCAACATTTTTGCAATTCGAATATACTCGCCTTGCAATGAATAATAGTTATCTAAAAATACGTCTGTATTCCTCTCAACTTGTGAAAAAGCGACGTTAATTTCGTTTCTTAGAAATTCTTTGAATGTAGTTTCATCATAAACGAGTCGAATTTCGCTTTCTAATTTTTCCAGTTGCTCGATTGTACCAGGCTCATAAAATTTTCCGTTAATCAATTCGACTGCTACATTAAGAAGTTCAGTAACTTTTTTTTCAATGGGCTCTTTTTGCTCAGTAATTAATCGCTTGGAACTCATATATTCCAGTTGAGCTGTTACTGGGAACCAAATTGCGAGAGATAAAAAAACAGTAATGGCAGTGGCCCAGGTTAGACCGTGTTTCGCTCCCGCGTCGTGACGCTCAAAAAACTCAATTCCAGACACTGTTTTCCACAAAATCATTCTAGGTAGAGTTAGGCAATCAGTGATGGATAACAGCAGAAAATATCCAGTAATATATTTCAAGAAAATTAAAAACACTCCAACAATTAAAAGTAAAAATTTTCCAGAGCCAATAAATTGCATCGAGATATAGTCATTAAAAAAACCAAAGATTTCTGATAAAGACATCATTTCTTGTAACAGGTTACTTTGAAAAATGGTTGCACTTAACGCTGTGGAATTGTCCATAATCAGTAGTGCCAAGACAGATCCAGCTGCCATTAGACAACTCAATATTTTCTTTACCCAGGAATTTTCTCGAATAGTTGAATACGGATAACGGAATTCTTTGTCTGAAGTATTCACAATTTTGTTGCGGACTATGAGCGTTCCAGTAGCCGCTAAAATAAACAGAGCCCAATCAAATTTAGTGAGCTCATTTAGGAATATAGAGAGAAAGATGCCTGACAGAACGGAGAGCGATATCGCTACGAAAATTCTGAGTGTGAATCCACTTAAAAACCACTTTATAAAACCTTTCTCATTATAAATTGTTAGACGTTTACTTTGTCGCTCCGCAAGCGTTAGCGAATAGTGCGGATAAAGCAATATTGTCAAAATGAGTAGTGAAACACTAAAGACCACACCGCTTAGCTCTGGAAGACGTGATGCATAAAGCGCAATCGCAATAGCAAGTAGTGGCACTGACAATTTAGAATGCATTTGAATCGCCCTCTATATGAAAAAAGCACACGTGAGCCTTTGAGTAAAGTATCTAGAAAATGTCTTCTAATTTATTAACTTGTTTCAACTACTGACCACTACCTCCTACCCAAATTTTTAAAGCGTGCTCCTGCAGGCTTTATACTTTATCTGGCGTCTTATGTGCTCACAAAATTATGATCTAACAACGCTATGCTAAGCAAAACGCGAAGCGCAATTTAAACGGTTTCTTACCATTACTCGTACGTTTGACTTCCGTAACATATCTTAATTTTTCTGGGTAATTCAGCGCCAGAGATTGCAATTGATCAAATACTTCGTCAGTTGGAGGACCTTTAAAAAATTGATAAAGGTCACTGAAGTCAGTATTTCGCTTTTGGCTCAACTTTGCTGTCAAAAAAATCTTGTACTTGCGGATTTACTAGAAGTATTCGACAATCTCTTTATAATTGTGATGGCACCAAATGATCTTGTCATCTGCATTATTTCGAATCTTGACGAATGTGCCACCATCTTGCTCTACGCTTATAACTATTGGTTCATCTATTTTACTTCCTGCGACACACTCTTTAACTTGCCGCTCCCAATTAGATAAAAATTTATAATTACTGTGAGCCATCGCTAAGCCTACGATTAATGCGAATGGAGCTCCTAGTATTAAACCAAAAACAAATTGCTTGCCTCTAAAACCTGTAGCTTTATTAAAAAGAGTTTTTAGTTTTCGTAAGTTAAATAATACCAGCAAGGACAACGCTATTAAAAGTAGCGGCGTTATCCAATTAATTTCAACGTTGAAATCCATCTGTCGTCCTTCAATCTTTTCATCTGCGTGTGTGGAACCTTATTTATGCTTTTTTAGCATCCATAAACTCACATTGTATAGATAAACCCATAGAAAATTACTTGCGGCTACATTCGCTATAGCAGTCTTAGCCAGCTTCTTTTTGCGGCTAACAGTGGTGGACAAAAGTTAAAACTTAAATGCTGCAATGTTTTTTCTCTTACACCATTTTTTTATATGCCGCTGCTTTAGAAATATTCTTTTAAGTAAGAATGTTACGCATCTAGATAGTAACATAAATGTTATATCAATAAATGTAACAAATTAGTTTATTTATGTGTTGTAGGCGTTATTAGAAAGGAAACATTATGACTGCGACTATGAAAAATAAAATGAACTGTGATGTAATTTTGACTTTTGACAAAATGTACGACGATGAAACGCAAGCGCACTTTAACTTTGAGATTGAAGTTGAAGAAACAGACACAGATTTGCGCAAGTTTATAACGAACAAGTTGTTTAAGAAGATTGCTGAAAAGTTTAAGGCAAAGCGTTTTGTTAATGAAAAAGAATGGTTAGCGACTGTTAGCACGTGTTGCGATTGGGATGTATATGAACGTGTAACGGGCAATAATGATTTAACAGAACTTGGCAATGGCAAGTGGAACTTTGCTGAATGTGACAAGCGCAAGTTAAACAGCACAGCACTGACTTATGAACTAAAGCACAAATATTGCTTTGGAACTTACACAGATAGCAGTTGGTTTTGGGATAACATTGAAGATGCGAGCAAGGGCAACTGGGCGTACATTGAATACTTGTACGCAAACTGTGGCATTGAGTTGGGGACAGCACAATGAAACAAGCAGTAAACGACAGTACACACTTTGAAACTTGGTACAACGAAGTAGGCGCAGAAAAGCAAGTTAAACGCATTAGGTTGGGCAAACGGACTTACAGGTGTTGTGGAAGCGCAAAGCACAAAAAAGTAAAGCAACGCAGATTTACGCAGCGCAAATACAAACGAGTATGGGGGCAGGCTCAGTGGTGACAACACACTGACAAGCAAGCAGCAAAGCGTACCAGGTTGCGCTTTGCTATTTGAAATTGATTAGCAAAATACACAGTAATTTTTTGTTACAAAAAGCAATAATAACAATAATTTAAGATGCTTTTATGAGTATGCTTGCTAAATAAGTAGTAAGGAAAAAGAAATGAAAAACGAAGTACGATATATTGATTGTGAAAATACGAAAGCAGTTTACGAACGCACATACTTAAACGACGCAAGAAGTGGCTTCAAGAAAACAGAACTTGAGTTGTTGAGTGAAAAGTTGCGCAAGCAGATAGCACAGAAAAAGTGGAATAATAATAAAGAACGCATTGATTTAGATGAGTGGATTAAACAGCAGATTACAAGTGAGCAAAACGCTGTGTTTGTTACGCTAAAGTTTAGACACAAGTACAATGCTGAAGGTGTTAAAGCTGACATTAGTGAGATTGAAGCACAACGACTTTTGAATGCTTTTCTGAAGAAGACAGACAAAGGTTGGTTTAGAGAACGAAAGATAAAGCAACGCAATGAGGGTACTAAACGACTTGTGTTTAAACATATGGGTAAAACAGGCGTAAACCTACACTATCACTATGTTGCTTTTACTGGTGATGTAGACGCACAAGAATATGTTGATAGAGCAAAAGCAGTTTGGAATAGTTTAGATACAGCAGGTTGGATTGATACTGAACGCAGTGAGTTTACTGTAGTTGAAACAACTCCTGATGATTTTGAAGATGTTAGTTTGTATTGCGCAAAAGAAGTTAACAAACTTGGCGCAGAAAAGAGTTGGATGATTAATGAAACATATTTGGGGAACAGCGTAGCAGTATGACGTTTGCTTTAACCATAAGACACTGCTGCGAAGACATTATGTGACATTGTAGTATTGCGTATTTGGTTACGCTTTTAAGTGCTTATGAAAGTAAGCACATTGTACAGTATTGTTAAACATAGTCTAATTTACACAATATTACTTACTACTAAAACGTTTGTTATATTAACTGTATTATAATAAATAATATTATATAACAATGTATTAAAAGGTATAAGATAATGACATTTATACAGGGCATTTACGAACAAGTAAGTAAAAGAGCAAATATTGGTACAGATGAGTTTAGTACTGATTGGTTGGGACAAAGCAGAAGTTATTATACGAGTTTGAAAGCACGTAATATAGAGGCAAGTACCGCAGCATTGATTAACTTGATGAACAAGTTGGAACAACAAGAACAAATGATGCGTACAGGTAATCACCAACTGCTAAAAACTGTAGCAAAAGAATACAGTGCTTTGTTGGATAAGGTTGCTTTGGAAATAGCAAAGAGAAGTGTAAAGCATAATATGGCAACGATGCGTGTACGAGAAATGGTATTGAAGGCTGTTGAGAACGTATTGGAAAGCAGTGGTGCTGCTGTACGTGTACATAATGTACCGCCAATAGTAATGCTGTAGAGTATTTTAAATATGCTGGCAGAGACTACGTTGTTGTTAACTATGAATTATTTTTAATACGTTAAAACTATAACAAAATGATGGAAAAACCTACGATGTTGGCAGGTTAAGGTATGGTAGAACTTGGTGATATTGGTGCTAATGCAGCACGTTTTGCTGCCAAATCTTGCTGTGTATTAACTTGTGGCTGTTGAGGTTGCGGATTTGGATTTTGCGGCTTTGGCGCATTGGCACTTGGCAGTGGTAATCTCGCAGGCTTGCGTACTTCAGACTTTTTAGTTTTTTTTGATGTTGGTTTGGGTGGGTTGAGCATTATGCGTATGTGTGAAGACACAGCAGAAAGTAAAAGTATCAATGTTTGTTGTTGCTCTTGTTTACTTTGCTTTAACGAAACTGTGCGCACATAGTCTAATGCTTTTTGTATTTGTGTATTTTGCTCTTTAGACATTTTTTACTTTCTATTTTTGACTGGTGTGGTGTGGAAAAAGTGATGGGGTGAAACTGTAAGTACTTGGGTACAGAAAACTACTACGCAACTTTTTATATGCACACTGCTATTACTAAATATTTAGCATTTTTGTTTTATTATGGTGCTAGATGTTACGTTTTTGCATATGCTGTATGTATGAACAACAACACGTAAATGGTGCGCTATGGCAGACGATGAATACGTAGATGAAAAGCGTTACAAATACGGCAAACGTTTTTTTGTTCATGCATATCCTATTTTTGGACGAAAACTTAAAGACGGCACATTAGTAAGTAAAAGACATAGACGATTGAATGTTGCGTTTAGTGGCGCAGAGGCGTGGCAAAACAGTGTGTATTATTGGTGGTGGGAATACTTGCGTAGAAGTGATGCTTACAAGCGTTGCTGTAAGCAAAAAGGGAAGGGGAAACTTGCTGCGCTTTACGACGACTTTGGTGATGTATTTGCGTATGAAACAGCAGACTTTTGGACTTGGTGGACAGAAAAAGTAAATGAATATGAGACACGTGGTGAGTACTTATTTGCTGAACAAATAGCACGCAAAATGGAAGTTAGTGATGATGCTGATTTTGATGATGTTGAAGACACTTTAATAGTGAAAATACCATTAGAAGTTAGAACGCAGCATTTAGTTAGAAACTTTAGAAGAATGCTTAACGATTACGAACAGAGAGTTAAGCAGGCACGTAATACGAGTAGGGCACGTTATAAGGTTAGGGCAAAGGTTAGTAACAACACTTTGTACAAGACATTAAAGGTGTATGACTACGTACAACAGCATAAGGGTGCTACGCACGTTGAGGTAGCAGAAGCATGTAACTTGCTGATTAATAAACACTACACTTACAGAATGGAAAGCGATAACAGCGATGGTTACACCGTTAGCGTAGACTTGTTGAGGGCTGACAAGAACGACAAGGAATTACAGCAACGTTGTAAGCGTGTTTACAGCAGGCGTTGTAGTCAAAGTGTACGCAGACACTTGGACGCAGCAGAAGACTACATACACAACGCTGTAACGCAGTTTACTTTTCCAAAGCGTGGTTAGTGTTACGCATATAGA
>Ga0209199_1006198_pt1 | contig 10151 bp, 7 predicted proteins | sample COGITO_mtgs_1105_7_FD_184805 | JGI IMG/M metagenome (GOLD analysis project Ga0209199, IMG submission 184805) | Pelagic marine microbial communities from North Sea - COGITO_mtgs_110523 (SPAdes) (version 2) | ecosystem: Environmental > Aquatic > Marine > Epipelagic ...
ACACTTTCATCAACGCATCCTCAAACGATGCGAGTGAAAATCGGCGTACCACGGGTGCTTCCCGACCATAGTGCTTTGCCTTCAATACCCAAAAGATAAAACTTGAAAGTGCCGACCTGTGGGGCCAAGCTTTCAACTCATGGGGACAGTTATCGAAATCAAGCGTGGCCTTGTGGCCTGTGCGCAGTGGATTTTCGGTGCCCCGCTGGCCAACGCCCGTGTTGCCTATCTCACAAAATCTAAGCAAGAAGGGCGTGCGATCATGTCGCGCCATTGCCAGCAGTTCCTGAATACGTGCCATATTTCAGTAGAAATGGACGGCCCCCTGCCGCCACCCGGCCGCGGCTGTGTGCTGTGCTACAACGAATCTTCCTTTCCCGACTTGATGGCTTTCATGGTGGCGTTCCTTGACCATGTGGACCGCGCGGCGGCAGCAGACATTTACAAATTCTTCCCTTTCGCGCGCGCCGCTTTCGCACACATTGATTTCGAACTCGTTCAAAGGGGAAACCGGGCCGCTACAGACGCCCTAATTGCCAAAATGGTCGAACACATCCGAAGCGGCGAACGCATTGCTTGGGGCGGTGAAGGTCGTTTGTCCGGCATTGATGGAATCCGGCGTTTTAAAATCGGGGCCAGCTTGATCGCGATACGTGCAGGGGCGCCAGTGATCCCTGTGGTTTTTCATGGTGGCCATCATACCATGCCGTTGGGGGCCATCCGGGCCCGCCCGGGAACGATCCGCATCCGCATCGGCAATCCGATCTCGACTTCAGGTCTGACCGAGGACGATGCTCGCGCCTTCGCCGACAAGCTTCAGGATACCCTTTCGGAAATGTACTACAACGTGGCGAAGAGCGGTGGTGTTTCAACCGATCCGAAAGTGTCGCCCGAGTTCAACAACTGAAGGCCCGAAGCGACCGTTCGTTGATGTTGTAGCGAACGGCAGGTTTGAGCCCATAGTACCAAATGCTACAAGCTACACGAACGTCCGTTCAGTGTTTACATAGCGGCCAGCATTCTCCTCATCCAAGGTTTAGAGTTCTTGGCCGGCGCGCCATTCTTGCAGTTTCAGGAACAAGTTGGCTCCTACCTTAGCGAGCCGTTCAGGAGGTAGCCGAGTTGGCATGTTGGCCGTGAGCGCACGGTCCAGAGCAGGCGAGGTCATACCTAAAGCTAACTCAGCGGCTAATCCTCCGGCCAGCGTACCCTTGGCAATACCCAACCCATTTTGACAGCAGGCGGAAAACAGACCCTGATCAAGTTCACCGATTACCTGCACGTTGTTCCGGCTGAGGCATAGCCTACCGCCCCAACGGAACTCCATTCCAACATCTTTGAGCATTGGAAACCGCGCGGCAAATGCGCGGTCATGATCACGGGCGACGCGTTCCACACGGGCTGCGCTGACCTCCAATGACGGATCAAACGTGAACCGATTGCGGATGATGATCCGGTCCCCACCCACACCTGAAATGCGTCGCACGGTTGTTCCCATAGGATCGGATGGGGTTAGGCCCCAGATGGGCAGTCCGCCCAAACGCGCAACCTCATCGGTGCTCAATACCCGGGTCATTGAGGCATAGGTAAACACATGCATCAACCTGCCCGGCAGGTAACCGAAGCTGTTCAGATGCCCGTTAACAGCCATGATCACACGCGCAGCTGTAACCTGGCCCTTAGGGGTCGTCGCAATCCAGTCGCCGTCCCGTTTCAAAGCAGTCACCGGGCTCATTTCATAGATCGACACACTGTTGGACCGTAGCCCAGCGGCGATGCTGCGCACGAACATTGCCGGTTGGATCATTGCAGTGCCCGGCGTGAACAAGCCACTCTGATAGTAATCCGTGCCAGTGATGTCACGCATCTGGCGCGCGTCATACATCTGATAGGGTTCATTCATCGCTGAAAGATGCCGCGCAAAGCCAGCGTTATGCGCGGTGCCCTTCTCAGTCGCCGCACCGTTGATCTTACCCGACAGAACAAAGGCCTCTTCGTTCAGTCCATACTCCCCCACCATCTCACGCGCATGCGCGATGCCACGTCGGTTGTCTTGGGTTTGGGCCAGATCGGCATCCAAGACACCGCCATAGTCATCAGATGTCAGATCATGTGGAAGATCGATCATGAACCCTGAATTGCGCCCCGCTGGGCCGTCGCCCACGCGCACAGCGTCCAGTACGACGATACGATCACCCGGCGCCTGCTTGGACAGGCGATGTGCCGCAGCTAACCCTGCAAATCCCGCACCAATCACCAGCCAATCCGCAGTAATCCTCTGTTCCAACGGCGTCGGAGGATCGGCAATCGGCAACAACCGGTTCCATCCTGCAGGACCAGGGTCTCGGGGCAAACGGGCGACCTTCACGTCAATAGTCCTGGTTAAGCGCGTCAGCTGCTGGAATCTCACGTTCGCGCCGAGCTATGTAGTCAAGCAGCGCTTCGTCAACGCCTGCGTCAAGTTTTGGTTCTTCATATTCGTTTAGCATCGCGCGGGCGCGGGCTAAGGCACGTTCATTGATCTCAATGCTGCCTTCGGCCTGCCATTGCTCAATGGCGTTGTTGTCAAACATCTCCGGCATAAAGAACGCCTTCTGAAAGTGTTCCAAAGTATGCGGATGCCCCAAATAGTGGCCACCCGGACCGACATCGGGGACGGCAGCGATTGCCGCATCGAAATCATCCCAATTGATACCTTCGGCCATGCGGTAGCCCATGGCGCACATTTCGGCATCAACGATGAACTTTGCAGTAGAACAATGCATCCCAGCTTCATTCCAACCCGCCGAATGCCAAACATAATTGGCACCTGCCATCAGCACCGCATTCATTGTCATTGCAGATTCGTAACCCGCCTGCGCATCAAAAGTCTTGGCCCCGCCAAGCGTGTTCGACGTGCGCCAAGGCACACCGTAGAACCGCGCCATTTGACCGATCATAAAGTTCATCAAACTAATCTCGGGCGTGCCAGCCATGGGTGCACCCGACTTCATGCTGACGGTAGACAAATAGTGTCCGTAAATCGCTGGGCAACCTTTGCGAACTACTTGCGTGTAGGCCAGCGCGCTCAATGCTTCTGCGTTCAGCTGCGCGACTGTTGCAGGCACGCTGGCAGGCGTATTGGCCCCGCCAAGCACAAACGGCGAGCAGAGGACAGGCTGGTTGCGCTTACAAAACGCCCGCATCGCCCCAAGCATGGTTTCATCCCAAACGAGAGGCGAGTTACCGTTGCAGTTGCCAGTTACAACAGGGTGCGTGTCGATGTAGTCGTCCCCGAACAGGATCGCGGCCATCGCAATCACGTCCTCGGCGTTCTTAGGGCTAGTAGTCATGCCCATGAACGTTTTGTCCGAATGTTTCATCGATGAATAGGTGATACGCAGGTGGCGCTGACTGATCGGATGATCGTAAGGCTCAACGATGTGATGGGCCGAGGAATGGATCGCCGGCAGCATATGGCTGAGCTTGTGGAAATTTGCCAGATCGTCGAGTGTTGGATTTCGGCGAACATCATCTAGATCACGAAGAAACGGCGCGCCCGTCATGGGCACAAAGATCGCGTGATCCTTTCCAAAAGGCAGGTTATTGGCCGGGTTTCGCGCGTGATATGTGAAGCTTTCGGGGATCGAAGCGACAAGTTCACGCGCCAACTGCCGGTCGAGATAAACCATCTCGCCCACAACCTTCGCGCCCGCGCGTTTCCAATCGGCCAGTGCGATGTCATCACGGAACTGAACGCCAACGTTTTCAAGAATATCCATCGAGGCGGCATCAATCTTTTCGATCTGTTCCGCCGACATGGGTTCGGTCAACGGCAGCTGGCGTTTAAGCGCGGGCAGCATCTTCACATCGCGCGTTTCGCGGATCGCTTTACGTGCACCACGCCCCCGGCGGACGGTACCGACTGCATCGACGCTCATGCGACATTGTCTCCGTCTGCGGGATCAGTCAGATCGAACCAGATGGTTTTCAACTCGGTGTATTGATCATGCGCATGGATTCCGTTGTCACGCCCGCCAAAACCTGATTGCTTGTACCCACCAAAGGGGGTCGCTATATTGCCTTCGCCGTAGCAGTTTACCGTAACGGTCCCTGCGCGAATGTCGCGGGCCGCACGTATAGCGCTGCGGCCACCTGCAGAAAAGACCGCCGCGGCAAGGCCATATGCCGTGGCATTCGCTATTTCTACGGCTTCGTCATTGCTCGCCACAGTGATCACACTGAGAACCGGACCAAATATTTCTTCCTTGGCACGAGCATCATCTTCGCTAACCTCAATCACCACGGGAGCCACAAATGGGCCGTCATCTTTGGTTTCCAGATAGCCACGCACCTTGGCGCAATGCGCTGCATCGATCAGTGCGCCGATATGGTTGGCAGGGTCCAATGGATCGCCAACCTTCCAGTCACGAATGCGGGCCATTATCTTTTCCATCAACGCGTCTTTAACGCTAGAGTGGACAATCAGCCGCGACGTGGCCGAACAGTTCTGGCCTGCGTTCCAGAAAGCGGCATTAACCACATGGTCCGCCACATGATCGAGGTTTTCGGCGTCATCAAAGACCACGGCAGGATTCTTACCACCACATTCCAACACAACCTTCTTAAGGTTGCTATCAGCGGCGTAATGCAAGAACTGCCGTCCGGTTTCGGACGATCCTGTAAAGCTGACCATATCTACATCCATGTGGCGCCCCAAAGGCTCACCCACCGCTGGCCCATCCCCAGGCAGGACCTGCAAAACACCGCGCGGCACGCCTGCTTCGTGGGCCAATTCGGCCACGCGTAAGGCTGTCAGGCTAGTCTGCTCGGCTGGTTTCACGATTATCGAACAACCCGCCGCCAATGCTGGGCCAATTTTCCAAGCCAGCATCATTAAGGGGAAATTCCATGGCAAAACCGCCGCGACTACACCAATCGGTTCGCGGACGATCATCGCTATCGCCCCGTCCCCTGTCGGAGCAGTTTGGTCGTAGATTTTGTCTATGGCTTCCGCATGCCACTTGATGCAATGGATCGTCTCAGGCACATCGATCAATTCACAATCGCGGATTGGCTTCCCGCTTTCAACGCTTTCCATCACCGCCAACTCGCGGCGATTGCGGGTCAACAGTTTACACAGGCGGATTAGAATGTCCTTGCGTATCTCGGGATCAAGTTTCGACCAGTGACCTTGATCAAAAGCTTCGCGCGCCTTGATAACAGCACGGTCGACATCCCTGGCTGTCGCCGTCGAGATTTGCGCAATCTCGGCCCCAGTCGCAGGGTTGGTTGTCGCCATCATCGGACCATCCCCAAGCTGGCACTTTCCGTCGATGAACGGACTGCGCGGCGGGTCAAGCGCCTCTGAGATGGCCAGATATTCGGCGTGTGTCAGCAGATCAGTCATGGCAGGCCCCTGTGATGTTGTTGAGGGCCGTGTTCATGGTGCGGATCACCTCGGCCAGTTCGCGTTTGTCGTCTTTATTAAGCGGTTGCAGCGGTTTGCGGGGCGGGCCTGCATCAATGCCACGCAGCGTTAGCCCGTACTTAATACACTGCACAAACTTGCCGCCCTGTTCGAGCACCCGCATCAAAGGCAGCATTGCAGACATAATGGCCCGCCCTTTGGTAAAATCGCCCTCAATTGCGCAGGCTTGATACAACGCGATATGTGCTTCGGGTGCGAAGTTTGATCCAGCACAAACCCAACTGCGGGCACCCCATGCAAAAAATTCGAGCGCTTGGTCGTCCATTCCGCACGCCAAAGCAATATGTGGGTAATCCCGTGCAAGCATATGCAAACGATTAATATCGCCTGAGCTTTCTTTAATCCCACAGAAATTTGGAGAGCGGCCAAGACGATCAAGGCATTCCTGATCCATGTTAACCGACATACGGCCGGGATAGTTATACAGCATCACGGGCAGATTTGCGGCGCGGTCCACCGCCAGCGCATGCAACGCAATTTCGCGGCCCGTTGGATAGGCATAAGGCGGAGTGGCGACCAAAAGCGCATCAGCTCCAGCGGCTTTTGCCGCCTGCGCATACATCACGCTGTCCTCTGTGCGGATGGCCCCGGTGCCGACAACCATTGGCACGCGACCATTTATCAATGCCGCACACCGCGTCATCATCTCGAGCCGTTCCTCAGTGGTCTGGGCATAGTATTCGCCCGTCGATCCAGCGACAACAATGCCGTGCACGCCTGCGACGATCAGATGTTCTACGATTGCCGTCAAGGCGGTTTCGTTCAATGAGAAATCGTCGTGGTAGGGGGTCACGAGCGGCGTGTAGATACCTTCAAATTGCATTGCGACGGTCCTTAAGTGAAATGACATCCACCGGCAGCGGATCAGGGCGCACGAAACGCTCCATCCGGTCGCGGCTGAGGTCCCAGTGTTGCAGGGTCAGGTCGATTGCCAACGCACCTTCGCGGGCTTCAAACGCACTAATCATTGCTTCGTGCTGTTCGATCGCTTTGAGGACAAGCAGCGTCTCGGATAGAGCAGAGGGGCGATAGAAAGTCTGGCTCAATCTGGTGTGATCAATTTGCAGGCGCGCAAGCGAGGCCAGAAGATATGGATTCTGTGCCATCTCACCGATCTGGGCATGAAACTGGTGATTGGCCAGCGCTGCATTCCCAGCCTGCGATGCCTTTGCCGCTCTGGCAAAGACCAACTGCGCCTCTTTCAGGCGTTCAATCTGCACCGCGGTCCCGTTTTCACAGGCTAGCCGTGCGATGTTTGCATAAACCATGGGTGCTGTCTGAAAGAACGTCCGCAGGACCCCGATGTCCATTGAAGCGACTTTGGCGCCGCGGTTCTGCGCCAATTCGACATATCCCTCACCTTGCAGGCGTTGCAATACTTCGCGCAGCGGGGTGCGGGACACCCCATAATGCTCGCATAAGCTCACTTCATCCAAATCGACACCGGGTGCAAACTCGGTCGACAGAATACGGCGCTTGATGTCGTCCAGGCAGTCTTCCTTTGAGGAGCGGGCCAAAATAACCTCCAATGCATTTTGTATACAATTAGTATACAATAATTCAAGACTGCAAACGATTTATGCACCAAGCGCCTTTGTGCATTATTTCGAAGTGCCGGATCATGAATTTTGCCGGCCCTGGCGCGCTCAGTTACTGCCCCCCCTCGGCCAATTTCCAAGGCAAACCCAAGAGCCATTTGCTATGAAGCTTGTGCCGAGATGATAGGGAACGGTCCAATCAGAATAGGCTTGGCCAGATCGCCAACGTTTGACTGAAAGCATCAAGTCTTCGGTCGCTTCCCCACAAAGAGCACCTGCCCTTTAATCTCCGCGTCCCAGTACTTGTCTTTTCCTGCTCTCGCGTCAGGTATTTCTTCGCCAACGTCTATGTGAGCTTTGGGGTTTCTTGTCGAAACTCTGTAGGTGACGGTATGCAAACCAGTGTTATCCCATGCAACCCAATGCAAGATAAGGTCAACAATAATAAAGACTAAGATACTGCATGAGACTCAGAACACCTGTTTTGAGGTCTGAGGTCTAACCATTGCACAACGCCCACAAACTTGCACTGTATCGATCCCACCAGTGAGTTGAAGTCAAGTTGCACACATCTGACCAACTCGAAAAATGCCAATCAAATACAACATCGGTTGGAAAGCTGACTTTCGCGGCAACTTCACCGATGGCTGATGTTGGCACCACGAAATAGGCACAAGGACTAGCATCTAAAAATCTATGTGCTGCAACGCTAACGATGAACCGCCACTTTCGCAGGTCAGAAAGAACTAGCCGTGCCAAAAAAAGGACCGGTCCCCTTTTGTTGGGGCACCGGTCCAGTTTTTCAATCTGCGTATCCTAGGGCGATGTTGCAACGAATGCGCCGTCAAAGCTTTCCGTCCCCACATCACCAAAGGCCGCACCTCCAACTGCGGTCGGATCATCGCTCCCGTTATCAGCCCCACCAAAGAAGGAGCCATCGAGGGTGATATCGGTTGCATAGGTCATTCCACCATTCTGGAGATCACCGTTCAGGTCTACGCTGAGCACGTCCGCATCGCTTGGCGTGCCACCATCAAAGATCACTCCACTGGTGACATCAAGTGTACCTGTATAGGCACCGTCCGTTTCATGCTCAAAGCCAGTAGCGTTGCCGGTGACCGATCCGGAATCGGCCGCCGCAAAGGTGGCATTTAGCGTCAGCTCTCCGACCAATCCAGCGCCATTGACCTCGCCGCCGACGAAACCCGTAAAAGCAACACTGCCTGAATCAGGCAGATTGGTCCGTTCGGCGGCCAGCGGCGCCCCGGTATCGAAGTCTACCAAGCCTGCAGCCATTGTGGTGGCTTCATCGGCAAGTGTGGTGAACGCAGTGTCCTCGTCATCGTTGCTGCTTGAACAACCGGCAAGCAGCGCGACGGCTCCAACCAGCGCAAGGTTTGTAGCTTTACTGTACATTTTCTCTAATCTCCTGTGTTCATGTGATTTGCAGCGGGAAGCGATGTTCCTACGCGAAGGCTGATTTGGAATGCGCCTCCGCAAGCACCGCTTTCCGCAAGACGTCTAAGCTATGGCCATTGAATCGATGACCGGTGCTACGAAATCTTCGATGAAGTCCCCTTCATCAATTTCACCTACAGAAACACCCCGTAAAATCAGGCTATCGCTGCCAAAGACGACCTCCACGCTGGAGCCACGATATTCCTCGAATTCAAGGTCATCATAGTCCATTCCGGCGAGGGCGATCTTGTCTACACCAACTTCGAAATCAAAAATGATGTCACGTGATCCACCAGTGGCCAAGACAAACTGATCTGCGCCGGCCCCGCCAAACAAACGATCAATTCCCGCACCGCCGTCAAGAATATCATTGCCAGCAAGACCGTAGAGGAAGTCATTGCTGCCCAAGCCAGTGATGTAGTCATCCCCCGGCGTGCCAGACAAGATGTCAGAACCTTCGGTTCCTGTGACAGGATTGTATTCGGGCGGAGGCGGTGGCGGCGGAGTAGGTCCGTCATCATCGTTGTCCTCCTCGGCCCCTGGTGTCAGGACAAGGAAATCAGTCTCGAGATTCAGTTCCTCAGTGACATTTGCAAGGGTAGCCACCTTTTCAAAGGTTTCCCCCACGATTGCGCCGTCACGGTCAACAGAGATTTCCAAGTTGCCATTCACGACTTCTTGGAAAACGGTGGATTCAAAGTTGGTGTCGTTCACACCCAATCCGATCAGGCCAAGTGTGTCTTCTCCAACAACGAAGTCAGTAATCGTGCTGGCTGTCAGCGCACCACCATTCGATGACTCGTAGCTCACCACGAACAAATCGCCACCTTCGAGACCAGTCAAAGTGTTACTACCAAGCCCGACAAGATAGTCAGACCCTTCGCTTCCTGTTGCTGCCTCGCCCCGTGCGATGAACGGAATATCTTCGTAATTCATCAGCAATTCAGTGCTATAGATTGTGGCCGGCTTGATATCGCCTTTGACATAGACGGCAAGATCAAAATCATTGGAATAGTTTACACCGTTTCCAGATACCTCGCCGGACTTGTTCTGCCAGCCTGCGCTGATCGACAAGGGGGATACGTCTGTTCCCCAGTCAAGCAGGTTGATCACCGTCCGAGTGTCTTCGCCGACCTCATACTTCACTTCGTCCTTCTTAGGAGGTGGCGGGAGGCTTGGGTCTTCGGGGATCACCACAGACGGCAGGTCCTGACCGTATTTGTCAGGCTGCAGACGCCAGCGCGGGCCGGAATCTCCGGGCGTATCTGGGTCCGTGTCCGCTTCGAAAGGTTCGCGGTCCATTGTCGTGTACCACGCGACAGTAAAGCCTGCGGAGCCGTCCTCGGCACCAATTTGGGCCATATCGCTGGCCTCCCACTGCTGCGCAAGCAATTCATCCTTCAGAATTGTTCCCGCTTCATAAAGCGTTCCGTCACCGGCGTAGTAGGCGTCGGTTGTTGCCCAGACCTCGCGCGGGCCTTTCCCGTCCAAATTGTAGTCTACAATGATCTCATAGGTAGGCAGCGTGCCGATCGCGGCTTCGTTCTCATAGTCTTCGGGCCGGATTTGATCATTTGGGTTATTCGTCAGTGTGTGAAGCACAACCAGCTCGGCTTCGGTGATCCGGTATAGAGTACGCAGGTCATCATCCTCATCAGGGACCTCCTGGTATGCACTCCAGTCAT
>Ga0209199_1006204_pt1 | contig 10142 bp, 13 predicted proteins | sample COGITO_mtgs_1105_7_FD_184805 | JGI IMG/M metagenome (GOLD analysis project Ga0209199, IMG submission 184805) | Pelagic marine microbial communities from North Sea - COGITO_mtgs_110523 (SPAdes) (version 2) | ecosystem: Environmental > Aquatic > Marine > Epipelagic ...
CTTAAGTTTTAATGATTTATATGTATCTGGCCATTGGACTGCTATTATACGAGATTGGGTAGGTTACCAAAGCAACGTAGTAAATGATAAAGCCCAATTTGTAAAAGATTTTAAATTGATAAGTGATCGAATAACCAACCCAAGGCAGTACACCGATTTTGTGGGGAAACTTACCTATTACTTAACCACGTATGGGAAAGATAATTATGTAGACGCCATTACAGACGCTGTGGTAGGTTCTGGTAAAGTGAATGCGTATGCAGGCAGTATGCAAGAGTATATAAAGGCTATAATGGGTAAGCAAGCTCCAGATATCGTTATTAAAGAAAATGTAGGGTCAGAAAAAGAAGTGAAGCTTGTAAATACCCTTTTAAAAACAGACGCTTTAGCATCTAAATACAGTTTGCTATTGTTTTACCAATCTGGTTGTGGGCCTTGTAAACAAACCATAGCGGCATTAAAGGAGCATTATTCTAATCTTGTAGGCAAAGGCATAAAAATAGTTGCGCTTTCTGCAGATACAGACCCGCAGGTATTTAAAGACAGCGCAGCAGCATTTCCATGGAAGGATTCTTATTGTAATTTAGAAGGTTTTAAGGGTGTTAATTTCAAGAATTATGCAGTAACTGGCACACCTACGATGTTTGCCTTAGATAGTAAAGGCATCCTGCTTAAAAAAATAGCGACTATAGAACAGTTATTAACTTGGAGTGAAAAGTTATAATACCGATAAAAATATAAAGATTTAAAAGTGGGTACTATTGCACCAGAGATACAACTAGATTCAACCACCACATTAAGTAGTGTTAAAAAACCGGTATTGCTTGTGTTTGGTGCAAGTGGGTGCACACATTGCAAAAAAGAAGCTTTAGAATTAGTAGGCTATTATGACACTTGGAAAGCTAAAAAAAATATAGCAGTAGTATATATAAGTTTAGATACAGATAAACAGGCTTTTAAAACCGCTTACCAAAATGCGCCTTGGCAAACCTATTGCGATTATAGAGGTTGGGATACTCAAGCCGCCAAAGACTATTATATAAACGCTACACCAACCTATTTTTTATTAGATAAAGACATGAAAATATTGGTACATCCTAGATCTTTAGGGCAAGTAGATGCTTGGGTAAACTATAAATTATAAACGAGAACGCTACGGAAGTTACATTCTCTGAAGCTCTTCATGCATCGTACCTATAAATCCTTGTATAGTAAAGTTGAAATACTGGATACCAACTTTACTATTAAATTGTTCAGCTAAATTATTATTAGTTAATTTTTTAAGCTGTGTTAGATATTCTTTTTTATGTTGGTTTGAGTTTGTGATCACCGTATTTGATGTAGTTTCATAATAGGTTATTTTTTTTCTAAGAACTTTTATCATCTTGGATAGTAAAATATAATTAAAAAGCCAAATGCTTTATTATATTTAATTTCAAATCATGTGGCATTCTCACAAAAAGAAGATGCTTGTAAGCCGTTGTAATTCTAAAATCTCCATTTCCATTTTGAATGCTATAAGAGGCGCCTGTAAATTTTAATTCATCATCAAAAAACAATATGATATAAGGGCTAATTCCCGTTAAATTTATAACAGTATTAATGGATTTACTCTCATTAATAATTAAAACCCCATCTTCTTCATCTAAAAGATATTTTTGCATATTAATAAAAGAACTACACAAAGAAAAACTATAATTTATTGAGATTTGTTGGACTTGATCAGTCCAATGCCCTAATAACTTCACAGATTTTATTTTCTGTACTTCTATATTCTTTTTTTCAATTTCTTCATGCAATGCAGTATAGGTACTTGTTCTAATCAATTGAAAGTAGTAACTGCCATTTGATTCTGCTTTTGAGCTATATGCCCTCAAGCGGTGCAACTCCATAAATCTATTAATATCTACATCACTCCAATTCTGTAATGTTTTTTCAATAAGAGGCACACCCCAAGGTGTCAATAGTTCGATATAAATGTCTTTCTTCATAGTTTTTAGTATCTGTTAATCCACCACTTTAAAGTTTCTTTTGCTTGAATGCTTCTTTTTTTGATTTCTTTTAACATTTGTGTCAACCTTTTTTGATCATTTCTACTTTTAATTTCTTGATAATATTCCATTGGAACAATAGAGCCATTAAAGGGATAGTCAATTCCAAGTATAAGATCCCTTTTTTTAAAGAAGTTTACAGAAATATCTATTAATCTTTTAGGTGTGTGAAATTTATCAGTTCCGATATTATAGTCTGGTCTTGGAACAACTTTATGTAAACTTCTTTTCATTGGTATTTCAGGAAAAGAATGACAATCAAGAATTAAAGCTCTGTTATTTAACTTCAATTGTTTTTTTACAGCATTATTTAACTTTAAGTGATGCTTAAAATAATACTCTGATAATATTTTCTCTCTTAATTCTGTCGAAACGATTCGCATAATTTGGTTTTCGTCCGTTTTTTCATAGAGAACTCCCATCCCAACTTTTGCCATTGGTTCTTGCGAATTATCAGAAAATCTTTCAGGGTCACAGAAAATTCTTGAATATTCAAAAACGATTCTTTCAGTTTTAGTTGAACCATATAAGTCTTCAGTATACCAATCTGTTAGTTTTAAAATTTCATTTTCTATCTCTTTTTCATTCAAAATGAAACCCTCATTTATTGGGATTTCTGTAGCAGAATGAGGGATATGTAAGATTAACTTTTTCATTTATTTAAATATATTTTTCTTTTGTCTAACTTATATGAAAGAATGATTTTTTCGAATTGTTCATAGTCATAAATACCTAGGTGTAATCCATAAGTTATTTTAAGGTTATTGTAATAGCTTCTGTATAATTCCCTTTTCATCTCCTCCTTTGTTGCTGATTCAACTGGTTTGTCAATCGCTTTTAATTCTTTCTGAAGCTCATCATATATTTCAGCAAAAACATCAATGCTCTCATCAATAACCTTAACTTTTTCATAGCTTTCGATTAATAGTCTTAATCCGTATTTTTCCACATAATCATTTCCTTTAATGGTCCAAAAATGACGGTCTGTTCCAAGAGCTTGATTAGCTTTACCTATAGTGTTTTCCCAACCAATATAAGGAGCTAAAATTCTCAAGGTTATCCAGAGTCTTGTTCTTTGTATAATTTCTCCTATCACAACCACTCCTTTGACTGTTCCTTGGATATAATGATGTTCTAAAAATAATCGATTACCAATCAAAGAAATATGATTTCCTTCTAAAAGATTAAACTCTCCTGAAGAATTTGAAATCACGTTGTAATCCCAGTTCCTCCTGTCAAACTCGTATTTCAGTTCCTTTAGGTAGGTGGAATTTACCTTCTTCCTTCTCTGATTACCCACTAATGAGTTAAAAGATTCAACAAGTTCTATATCCGTTTTATTCTGGAAATTCTCATTCATACGGTTTTCTTAGTTTTAAGGTTATTGAATAATATTTTTTGTTTTAATTCTAGTGTCTTTAGAGTGTAATTCGTTACTATACCCTTGCTGTAATCCTATTGTTATCGCAGCATTAAATGAAGTTGATTTAATTTCTTTCATATTATTTTTTTTATCTGTTTAGCAATAAGTTTTACACCTTTAAGTCTATCAAACTTGAAAATTTCAATACTAGTTAATTTTGTTCCTTTAATATTCAATGTAGCTTTTGTGTTGTATGAGCCTCCAGTCTGCTTATAGGTGATAATAGCATATTCAGTATGGTTTGGTAGTTTTGAGAAATCTAGGTCTGGAAATTTAATAAAAGTATTAGGTTCTGCCTGTTCAATTTTCAAGATTGTAGGAATCCCAGCATATTTTTTACTGTAATAATATTCCTCCCAATCGTAGGTGAATAATCTTAAAAACGAGTTTAAATCAATGTAGTAGAATTGCAAATCCAAATCTATCAGTAGTTTATATATTGTAGTTTCAAAAGGGTAAGGTTTAAACCTCTTTTTAAGCCCATAAAGAAGCCCTATGAGTCCTATGTTTGAAAAGACACCCAGTAGCATGTTTTCTGATTTTAAAGGCTTGTGCGGGGCTCTTATTTGTTTAATTGCAGTGTCAAAATCATGCTTTTTATATACTGTGAAATCTAATGTTTTTGCTTTATAAATTGATGCTTTATAATAGAGACATTGATTAAGCTCATTGTATTTATTTAACCATTCATTAATAAACAAGATTGCTGTCTCTTGATTATCCTTTTCCCAGTTATCATTGATGAAAATATCTAAAAACAAGGTGCTGTTTTTAACTTTTTCTAAATAGGTGTATATAATAATGCCACGGGTATTTGTTTCTCTACGTTCAGAGGTATCTAAATAGTGACTGTGGTTTTTGTTTAATTTGGTTACTTCTTCTTTTGATAAATTGTAGGTCATTTCATAATGTTTTAAATCTAAACATCAAGAAGTCAAAAAAGTAAATGAGAGTGATTACACTATTATTTTTTCCTTAATTGGACTTATCTTCTTACCACAGTTGCTTTGTGTTTGCTCTGTTGGTGTTAAACTTAATTAACTCTTGATAATATTAGATTGCAAAATTAGATTTATTATTTCTAACTGGCAAATGAAATGATTAATAAACTGCTAAACGCTGATAGTTAACAAGTAACATTCTATTTAATTGATATTAAAAAAGCGGTAACATTAGGGTAAATAAGTATATATATTAATAGTTGAAATATTAAGTAAATAGTGTGTTACCTCCATTGCTCTAATTCTATCTTTACTTCTAATGTTGTTGCTTTCATTATTAATAACTTCATTTCTTTATTTAATAGATGCTTGTGTTTTGCAGTTGTCACTAAGCAATCGTGTATGCTAGCTAAAGGCATATTAGGGTATTTATCACTAATCTGTTTTGCTGCAACATCTAATAAAACATAGGCTTCAATGGTTGTTAATAATTGATAGAACTTAACACCATTGTCATAAAAACATTTGATAATTTTATGGATGCTTGGATGTGCTTTCCTAAACATAATAGCTTCACTTACTTTAGAGTTCGGGCTGCTATAGAATATTTCCATTACAACCTCTTTTGCTAATTCTCTAGGGCTTTCAAATAGCTTTTTAGTTTGTGGTTCAGTAATCTTATTTTGCTTACTTCTGCTTTTACCTGTATTGTTCTTTTTAAAATTAGACACCATTCTGTAAGGCTGTCCGTTTTCATCTGTTTTAACATCTAATTTAGTCACGAAATAATCATAAAAATCAACTTCTTTACTAAGAACGGAAATGACAAATTTTATTACCTCTTTTTTATCAATATCTAAATCAAATAACTGCTCAATAATACTGCCGTTTAGGATTTTGGTAGCCCTTACTTCTTCTAAAAGGCTTTTATCCTTCTTTAGTATTGCTTTTAAAACAACACAAAAGAAATAAGGTTGTGAGGTTTTAATATCACAACCAATAATATTCTCATTATCAATTAAAATATGTTTCCTCAAAACTTTAGCTGACCTTGTTAAATTGGTATGTAATCTATAATCACTATTATGTGGTTTAAAAGAAGCTTTCCAACTCTTGTTTTTAAACTCATTGATTAATACCATTGCGTTATTATATTTTCTTGGTTCAGTATCGTTTAAATGTTTTATCTCATCGTAAGCTGATTCAATATCAATGGTTAATTCATTGTTAAATACTTTCATTAGATGAGGTCTTTCTTTTATGGTAGATTTCAGTTTTTTCTGTTGGTGTCTGTCTAGGTTTTTTTTATCGAATTTGTTATTAAGTTTGTCATATTGCATATGGTGAGATGTTAGCTCATCATTGGTGTATTTATCAGTTACTTTAAAGCTTTTACTCTTTCCTCTGTCTGTATTTTGATTTTGCTTTAATAAGATGTTATACTTAATAAGGAAGTCAAAGTATTTGTTGTAATTCGAGTGATACTCTTTAAGTATTTTTGAATATAAAGGTGTGTAATCATCTTCCTTTTCATCAGCCCTATAATGGCTGTCCACTTCGTTAATTAAACTAATAAAAAAGACTGCTACATCAACTTTTAGCTTTGGTTTGTGCGTTTGGTTGTACTCATCTATAAAGGTTTTTAAGTCGCTTAAAATTCCTTTTTGTATCATTACTGTTTTCATCTTGATAACTTATTTAATTGGTTAAACTTAGTAGTTGCTCTCTCCAGACTAACAAATGTCCAAGCCCAAATTCCAAAAGCTTTTGAAGATGGATATGAAACAACATCAAAACGCTTGTTATGACGACTTTTAAATACTTCGTAGTATAATGTGTCACCTGTGTTGACTTCGTACAAAAAAGCACGATTGGTGTATGTAATTTGAGTGAATTTAAATCCTTTAACCTCCCCAGTTCCTATGAATTGTTTTTTTAGTTCTTTCATAGGATTAAGAGTTTAGTTTTACGATTGTACTTTCTACTTCGCTTTTTTTGTAATAAACGCTACCTCCACTTCCATACTTGATGAGTATGCCTTTTTTTGTTCGCCTGTGAACAGTAGAAACATTTATCTTTAATAATTTGGCTACTTGTTTTGGTGTTAGTAATTCATCATCCATTTTAGGTTTAAATATTTCTAAAAAAGGTGCTAATTCTACTTTCACAACTTTTTTAATAAGCTGCTCTAAACTTTCAGGTGTTACCTGAACTATACTTAATTCATTCATAATATTTTGTTTTAAATTTTATGAATACAAGAAGCTGAGGTATTAAAGGGTTAGTAATATTTTTAAAAAAAAATTACGAAGGAAAAAACCCCTATAAATAGAGGTTTTGAATATTTTTACGAAAAATAAATGAGGGATTAATGAGGGATTTACCTTAATACGTTGACGATTGCGTTTATTCTTGTGGTTTTAACTTGCTGTCTTATACCTCCTTTTTTAGTATTACTTCGCATAGTTGATATAGCTTTTTTTACTTTTTCCACACCATTAAAAGTAAATCTATCAGCCCACCATTGATTATATTCTTTCCTATCTGAAATTTCTTTAATAAAATATGTATTCATTTCTGATATCAAATAAGCAAAGTCATTGGTAGTTCCATTCTTTAAATCTATCTTTTGAATTAGTTGAAAATCTAAAGTAAAAACGTTTAATATATCTTCTGATTTGACTGATTTATCTAAAAAATATTCTAATTCAAAAAAAAGCTTCTCTAATTTAGTCATATCTCTATCCCCAAAAACAGTTAATGGTATTTCTTTTTTTGTAACAAATATTTTTAAAAAAAGATGAGAACTTTCAAACTTATTTATTAGCCTATTTAAATAAGAACTTTGTAAACTTAATAATTGAATTTCATTATATAAACAATAGAAATAATCAGAATCCTCATTACTGCATTCTTTTTTTTCTTTTCCTAATAGAATTAATTTATTTGCTAATCTTTTTAATTCTTCTCGTATTTTATTAGCAAATAAGAATAACTCGTTTTTATAATTTTCATTTAACAACGATTGCTTTTCAAAATAACTAATTGAAGCGTTGTAAGATTTTTTTAAAATTTCTTCAAAACTTTTAAGCGGAAATACTTCAATGGGGTAGTCTAATATTGGGTTTAAAATCAAAAACCTATCATTTGCTTTTTCAATCAAAAACTTTTTATAGGTCTCTGTTTCCTTAAGTTGCTCTTTATAATCTATTAATATCTGATTTCTTAAATTAACTAAGAAGTCTCTTTTTGATAACATTTTAAGTCTTGTACTTCTGAAACTCCTACTCCTTTTCGTTTCAATAAATTGACTAGCCACATTTGTATTATCTTGAATGGGCTTTAGTACTTTTAAATTTACGACTGTTATAAAACTATCTTTTGAAGCATCTAAAAAAAAGTTGAATAACTCTTCTTTAATTTGATGCATTAATAAATCGTATTCGTCTTTATTTTCTATATCATTAATTTTTTGAATTAAAAATGATAAAATTTTAAGTTGCTCTTTCATTATTCTACTTTACGAAGTTTAGGCTGTTTTCTGTTTTTATGAAACTCTGCCATAGATTTAAAACTTCTACCTATATTTTTATCATCGTGAACATCAATATATTCCTTTAACATTTTTTCAGTTGTATGCCCAGTAACTTGCATTATCAACTCTTTATCAATTTTACCGTAATAATTGGTAGCAAAAGAACGTCTATAAGTTCTTGTAGTAATTAGTTTGTATTTTGGATAAAAACCTCTAGCATATCTTCTCTCTTCTTTCTCGTTGATTAGTAATGGCTTTGATAAATCCCCCTCTGTCATCTTTTCTATTTTTGCCAATCTACATACTTTTTTAAGATTTCTGTTTAGCACTATATCCTCATTTTCTATATAGGAATTTTTTGGTAAACCATATTTATTAAAAAAGTATTGCAATCGCTCTGTTTTGGTTATCTGAACCCACTTATTTGTTTTACTGGTTTTAAACTCCCAATATTCAATATTATCAATAGACTTCTTTAGGTTTTTATCTATTAATTGGTTAAAATCAGAAAAACGTAAACCAGTTTCACACCCAATTAAAATACTTTTTTGCACCTCTCTTAATTCCTCATTATTTTTAAAATCTAAATTATCAATCAAATCTAACTCATCAAAATCAAGGGTAACAACAATTTTATCCTTAATTAATTCCCTTTCTTTAATATTCGTAAATTTAATATAAGGTAGTTGTTTGTGAACAATAATAATATCATCTGTATCATTTGAATAACAATACTCAACTGCTCTTTTAATTCTTTTTAGATGCCCCACTACTGTTGATAGCTTATATTGTTTATCAATAGTAGCCCAGTTTTTAAAAACATCAACAAATTGTTGGTTAAAATCTTTAGTTTTTATTACTGCTCTTTTTTCATTTTGAAAATCACTTAACCAGTTGTAAGTTGTTACAAACTTTTTTAACTCGTCTTTGTTTGGCTTATATTTAACTTGAATTTCTTTAACTGCATTTAAAAGTAAATTTTTTCGTATAATTTCTAATTCTAATTCTCGCTGTTTATTATTCTTTATTTCCTCATCAAGAATTGCTTCTTTACTCTCTACGACATTGCTGTGCTTAACAATAGCTTGCTTAAGCCAATCTTTAGTAATTGCTATACCATTATTCAAATCTTGAATTAAGTGCTTTTCTAACTTGTCCCTAAATGATGATAAAATAGCCTTATGCTCTTTAATAACTGAATAACCCTTTAATTCTTCAACCTTTTTATGTTTACTTACTGGTTTGCCATTTTTAGTTGTTCTGTAAATCCAGTATTCTCTCTTTGAAACATAAGGAGTTCTTAAAGTATAATCTATATTTTTATGTATCAATCTTATAGATACTTTGCTACTATCTTTCTTACTTCTATAATAAAATGAGAAACTTGCCATAATCTTAAATTTACAGTTCGTTACAAAGGTAAAAAAATGTAACGTAATTTGTAATGATTATTTGCATTAAATTACAATAGGATGCAATTAAAAAGAACAAAATCCTTTATTATCATTGTATTTAAAGTGTATTTGTGTTTTGTCTTATTTCAATGAATTGCATTATTTGAATCTTGTCAGGGTCACAATTTTAAAACGCAACTACCATATAAATAAGGTGTTGCGTTTTTTTATGCCGCTACTTTCCTCCTGCGCTCCAACAAAACACTATAATTCTTTATTTTGAGGTGTTTTTAAACAAAAATAGTAGAAAAAGCTAAACTATGAATTTAGCACTTAACTGCTATTTTTATATACGGTGTTATGCCACGTTATTTTTTATTCTTTTTGAGGTAAAGAATTTTAAAAAATAACTTAACGAACCGAAAAATGGTAAGAAAATAATAATTGTAGCCCAAATAAGGAAATGAAATTTAGTTTCTTTTTTTGAAGCCAAAACCAAAGCTATTACTGTTAATGTAATTAATATTATTAAGAACATAATAATATTAATTGGGCTAATTAATAAAGGAATATTCATAATGTTTAATTTTGTTTTTACAAGGCAGGTTATTTATCAAAAAAAACAGCAACAAAAAAACTAGTTAACCTAAATATTGTCGAATAGCAATGCGATGCTCTGGAAGACTTTTATCGTAATTCTCTATTAATAACTCTAAGATAAGAGCAGGCTTTACGCCCACCTCTGCTTTGTTATTGTATTTAGAAACATATAGATTATAGGTTTCATTTATTTTTTCA
>Ga0209199_1006209_pt1 | contig 10137 bp, 11 predicted proteins | sample COGITO_mtgs_1105_7_FD_184805 | JGI IMG/M metagenome (GOLD analysis project Ga0209199, IMG submission 184805) | Pelagic marine microbial communities from North Sea - COGITO_mtgs_110523 (SPAdes) (version 2) | ecosystem: Environmental > Aquatic > Marine > Epipelagic ...
ATGAGAAAGTATCATTAATACAGGGGGGGGGCAATATTATTGTTTAATCCGCAATAGATTTTCAAATCATATAAAGAGCTATCCAGCAAAAGTTTCCATAATGCTTTTCTGTAATGAGGAAAGATATTTGAAATGAAAATTACTTTTTTTCAATAGAATAGATTTAGTCTTTTCAAAAGTTATAAGTCTTCAGTTCTTATCAGTGAATCTATAAATATTTCATCAAATAAAACTTTAATTTCTGTTGAGAAGTAATTTGTGTTAAAATTTATAAAATCTATTTTACTATACTCGGAAAGAATATTTTTACTTGTGATTAGTGCGGTAGTATAAAATCCAAATATATTATTTGGTAAAGAATTTAACTGAATAAGAAATATTTCGAAACACACATCTGTCTCTAATATTTTAAATGGATAATTCTTGTAATTGGAGGGGAGTTCTAATCTATGTGGGATATAAATAATTTCACCTTCATATCTATCGCTTATAGAATTAAGAATTTTTATGTAATTGTAAGAGCTTGTCAAGCCTGATTCTATAAAATTACCCCCTAATAAAATAGAATAATTTTTAATTGTTTTTTCATTCAAAATAGATTTTAAAAAATTAAAATTATTTTTTAATAGGACTGAAATATTTTGATTTTTAAAATTTGAAAAAACAGAAAAAAAACACCCGTAATCCCATTTAAAATATTTCCCCATTAAAGAATTATCTATTTTATGATTTTTATTTATGAAGAGGGTAGCCAATCCATCATCAATAAAAATAAGGCTTGTGAATTTTATTAATTTTGATAAAACAAAAAAACTTGAATTAAAATAACTTCCTAATATAAGATTGTTTACTCTTTTTAAAAAGAACTCCTTAAAAAGTCTTAAATAGAAAAATCTATTTTGATTTTTAAATGATTTATTGATTTTCAAATCAAGGAATTCAGCAACTAAAAAAACTTGTTTTTTAACAGTTTCTGTATTTGAACTATTTATAAAAACAATTTCAATGTCTTCTATATTTGAATCAAAAATATACTCTTTTAAACATACTAATTGAAATGGAGAGGAAATTAAGGCTATACTATTTACCATGCCGTTCTTCCTCCATCCACAATAATTACAGTTCCATTTGCATAACTTGAGGCATCACTTAGTAAATACACTATAGCTCCAGAAATTTCATTTTTATTAGCCATTCTGCCCATAGGAATTAATTTTGAAACTTGTTTTTGAAATTCAATACTTTGATTATTTTCTATTCCTCCGGGGCATATAGCATTGCACCTGACATTGTTTTTTGCCCAGTAAGATGAAACGTATCTTGTTAATCCTATTAATCCTGACTTAGTTATTGAGTATGTAACTGGTTTAACTGGTTGTTGATCTTCAGGCAGATCTTCTTTTTTGTATAAGTTTTGATTTGGTGCTATCAAACCTAAATCCGATGAAATATTTATAATGCTACCTCCATTAGGGTTTTTTGAAATTTGATAACCATAATGTTTAACACATAAAAAAGATCCTTTTAAAGAAACATCTAAATCATTATTCCACTGTTCAATATTAAAATTTTCTAGCCTTGAAAATTTTAAGTTATTACTATCTTCAATTTTTGGATTATTCGCAGCATTATTTATTAAACCGTCAATTTTCTCATATTCATTCATTATTTTAAGACAATTATCTTTTATTTCTTTTTCACGAGTAATATTGACTGAATAACCCCTTGCATTTACTTTATACTTGTTATTAATTTCAGCTACATGTTCATTAATAGTTTCAATATCCAAATCAATCAAAATTGGAGTACCCCCGTATTGTGCAATTATATTAACATATACTTTGCCTAAAAGCCCACAAGCTCCAGTAATAATAATTACTTTATCCTTAAGTGAAAATAAATCTTTCATGAATACGAATTTGTTTGGCCGCCGTCTACATTTATACAAGTGCCAGTTATAAAGGAGGCTTTTGAAGATGATAGAAAAACCACCACATTTGCGATATCTTCAGGAGTACCAAATCTTTTTAGTGGGATTTTTTCTTCAATCATAGTGCTTATTAATTTTGGAGCTTCATTTAACTTTTCTTCCCATCTACTGTTTTTAAAAATAATGTTTCCGGGAGCTATACTATTAATTCTAAGTTTATTCCCAAATTTATGTGACAATGATTTCATAAGAGTATTTATTGATGCTTTTGCAACAGAATATGAATTTGGAGCTCCTAAATATTCTCTACCTGCAATTGAAGATATAAAAATAAAGGAACCTAAAGGATTTATAATTGGCAAAAAAACATTAGCAGAATTTAATGCAGATTTAAAATTTATATCCCAAGATTCTTCCCAATCAATGTCGCTTTGTAAAGGAGTTAAAGAAGATTTACCGTTTCCAACATTTGCAATTACTATATCTATACTATTAAGATTTGCTATAATTTTTTTTGAAATATCTATTAAAGATTCTTTATCAGTAGCATCTCCACTATAAAAAAACAGTTGGTCTTCATATAATTTAAATAAACTAGTTTTTAACTCATCATTAATATTCCGTGCAAGTAAATTAACCTTTGCTCCTTCTTCAAGAAATTTTTGAACAATTGAAAGACCAATCCCTCTTGATCCTCCAATAACCAAAACATTTTTATTGCTTAATTCAAAATCCATAAATTAGCTTTTTAAGGTAGTTTTAGAATAAAATTTTTATAAATAGCTTTACATAATTCTAGATCTTCTTTCGAATCAATTTCAAACATTTTCCAGAATTCCATTTCTACTTTTCCAATTCTTTTACCAAAACGATTATTATATTTTTTTAAAACCTCGGGCTTAAACAAATAAAATGAGCCGTTTTCTATAAATTGTTTAGGAGCGTCTTGCCTTCTTTTTCTGTTTCTATAATCATAGTTTACACTACAAAGATTATTGTTTTCGTATTGCCAAAAGAATAAATCTTCTACAATACTTGAAGAAAAAAGAGAATCATATTTTGAATTAATTGCTAATTCAATCCCTTTTTTAATGTCACTAGACTCTCTAATTGGAGATGTTATTTGAGGAGCTAATATCCAATCAATTTTTTCATTAACTTCTTTTTCAATATAATTTAACGCATGCAGCCAAGAGGATTCAGAAGTTGATATGTCTTGGGATAAATCATCTGGTCTAAGAATAGTATTAGCTCCACAGTTTTTTGCAATTTTTAATATTTCAAAAGAATCTGAACTTACCCAAACTGATGTTGAACCACCTTCTTTGCAATGTCTGATGGTCCATTCAATTAGTGGCTTGCCACAAAAATCAATAATATTTTTTTTTGGAATTCCCTTTGACTCTCCTCTAGCAAGGATAACAGCTACAACATTCATATTCTATTAATAATTTGTTTATTAATAATTTCAAACTGTTTTTTGAAAATTTCTAAACCTTCATCATCCCTAAATACCTGCATTATTATTGGGCCATTATAATTTATGGTATTAAAGCACTTTACAAATTCATGATAATTAAAATCTCCAGTACCAAAAAAAACAGAACCACCATTTACTAACCTGTCTTTTATATGAATATCACTTATTAAGTTTCCATATTCAGCAAATTCTTCTTTAATATCATAGCCAAGTGACGCGCTATTACCTGTATCATAATTAACTTTAACTATTTTAGAATCAATCATCTTTAACAAAAAAGAAAATTTACTTGGTGGTAAATCAGTTTCTAAACTTAAGTTAATATCTAAATGCTCTACTTGCTTCGTAATATTTCTTAATGCCTTAATAAATAAATCTAAATCCTTTTCATTCTTAATGGATGACTTATCTACGCAAGGAATAACAATATTTTTTACTCCTATCTTTTTTGAGTTTTTAATTAAAGTAATTAAAACTTCCTTGCTTTTATTTGAGACTTCCCTAACCTCACTATGTAGGGGAGCTTCCATGAAAAAATCAGCACATATAGATTTAACGTAAACATTATTTTTTTTAGAAATATTATTAATTTCATTAATTCCAACAGAAGTCATTAGCGGGTTTTTTTCATAACCATCAAAATCCAAAATAAATTCAATACATGTTAACCCTAAACTTGAGGCTATTGGAAATTCTTCTTGCCAATAATTAACCGGATGTGCTTGATAATTTCCTTTATACTTTGGCAGAAGTCTACCTTGCATTACCCCAACATCAAATTTTGACATCTATTTAGTTTTAAAATTATAAGGAGTCGGTGAATTAGATTTAATTAAATTTGTGTTTTTATTCCAATCTTGAATTTGAGATTTGATATTTACTCCTGTATTCAATGACCATTTAGCCAAAATTTCATTGAAAATTGATCCTACTTTTCCATCTCCAATTGATAAACCGTTTAATTTTGTTACTGGTAACATACAGAAAGGAGTTCCGGTCATAAATGCTTCATCAGCAGTGTAAACATCGTATGGAGTAATATCCATCTCTATGCATTCTATGCCTAATTCAGGGCATAATTCTTTCATAACATACTCCCTTGATATTCCTCTTAAAATGTCATTTCCTCTTGGACTTATAACTTTTCCGTCTTTTATAATGAAAAAATTATCCCCAGTACCTTCAGAAATAAATCCATTAACATCCAGAAGTAATGCCCAATTATCACTCCCTTCAAACTGGGAAGCTTCAATATTAGCCATTAAATAAAAAAGCCTACTTCTGTTTTTTATCTTAGGATCCATTAAAGATGAGGGTATAGCTCTTTGAGATGTTATCACGGCATTAATACCACTTTCAAATAAGTGACCCATATTTTGAACAGTCCACTTAAGGGGAAAATCAGCTATAATCACATTTGGTCCTTTTCTTAATCCTTCAATATTTTCATAAATTCCCAAAAGCCCTCTTGAAACGTCAATCATTAATCTATGCTCGTCATCTGAATTAAAGAGGTGCTCGTTTGCTTCAATAGTTTCATAGCAATACTTTTCCATTTGGTCTTTTGTAGGTTCTATAGGAATCCTTAATATCTTAAGACCATAATAAAGTCTATCTATATGCTCTTTTAATTTAAATTGTTTTTTATTAAATGATCGAGTCATTTCAAAAACCATATCACCATACATAAGTGCAGAGTCATATACAGAGATTTTAGCTTCTGTCTCAGGAATTAGCTCCCCGTTCATCCAAATTTTTCTAATATTTTCTTTATTTTGATTCATAATTTTAAATATTAATAAATTATTTTGAAATAGAAATTAGTAATGTATCGCAAATTTTCTCTTTTTTTAAAACTTTCTCATATTCTACATTTAGCTTCTCATTATTAAAAATAGAATATTTACTTTGACCGTTAGGTAGCGCTTTTGACAGCCAATATAAATGATTAGATAAAGGATATCTCTGAACTTGGTTAATGTAATTAATTTTATAATTTGCTTTTTTAACTAAATCTGTTAAAGTTTTTTCATTAAATAAAAACAAATGCTGGCTCCAATATGTGAAATTTGAAAAAGCATCTGAATTAAAATAGGAGAGTAACGCATCATCACAATTAGGCACCTCAATAATTATTTCACCTTTCTCTGACACATGAGGCATTAGGTCATTTAAAATTTTCAATGGTTCTTTTAAGTGTTCAAAAACATGAAAAGCTGTAATTAGATCAAATTTCTTGCTTTTAAGTTCATCCAAAGAATTCAAAATATTGAGTTTATTTTTTTTAAAAAAACTTTTGAATTGCATTTCAGGTTCTATTCCAAAAACATCGTTAGCTACCTCTTTAGCCTTAAATAAAAATCCTCCATTTCCAGCTCCAAAGTCTAAAATTTTTTTATTTTTAATTTTTTCTAATAAATCTAAATACCTTCGATTATCATCTTTTTCAGTTTCTTTCAACCAATTAGAAATATCAACTTTTGTTGAATGCATATTAGAGTTTTCGTAAAAATTTTCATCAATATGATTAAATGAATCTAGAGAAACCAAGCCACAATTATTACAGCTCAAAATTGACAGGTCATTATTATCTCTAACTCCTTTTTTTATTAGATTAAAAGAAGTTGAATTGCATAGATAACACTTCATATAAAAATATTTTTTTCCACTTGAGCACAAATAATATGGCCAATCATAATATGACACTCTTGTATTTTTTCTGTTTTATGAGATGGGACTTTAATAACGTTACAAAGACCATCCATCTTTCCATCGTTAAGACCAGTAAGACCGTAAGTCTTAATGCCTAATTCATTGGCTTTTTTAATCGCTCTAATTACATTTTCACTATTTCCACTGGTAGATATAGGTATAAAAATATCGTTTTCTCCGTGTAGTGCAATAAGCTCTCTTTCAAAAACATATTCATAACCATAATCATTCCCTATGGCAGTTAAATTAGAGCTATTGGTGCCTAAAGCTATTGCTGGCAATGGATTACGGTCAAATCTAAGTTTAGAAATAAATTCAGCTGTTAAATGCTGAGAATCCGCAAAGCTTCCTCCATTACCACAGAATATAATTTTACCACCATTTTTAAGTGATTTGATACACTCAACGACTAATTCTTCAATTAATTTTAAATTATTCGAGCTATCTAATAAAAGCTGCTTAACCTCAATTGATTCTAAAATTTCATTTTTTAAAATATCTATCATAATATATTTTCAAGTCTAGTTAATGCAATCCAAAAACCTTCTCCATCGTTTTTGTGACCTTGCCAAATTTCAGGAATAAAACTAGCACTTGGACATTCCTTTTTAAGAATTTCACTAAGTCTAACAAAGTCTATCTCACCCTCATTAATTTGCAAACCTTCTCCATTAACACCTATAGCATCTCCTAAATGTAGGTGGCTCGTAAATGGCGCCACTTTAGAAACAAAATCATACAAATCAAGTCCGAGATGATTACAAGTGAGCATACTATGAGAAACATCTAAACACATTCTTATTTTATTTTCTCTACAATAATGAGCTATTTCCTCTGGCAAAACAAAAATATTCTGATATCTCTGTCCTCCAAAATGCCATGGAAAAGGTGCCATTGTTTGAGGAATAAGTTCTACTCCCTCTAAGTCTAAAAGCTTTAAGCTTTCAAAAAATTGATTGTAGTATCTTGTTTTCTTTTCTTCATCAAATGGCTCATCCATTGAAAAGCCACCAATATTAGCAACTATCATTGGTTGCTTCTCATTTGGGAAAAACCTTTTTAAAGATCTTGTTATGTCTATCACCCTTTGAGTTTCAACCATAGAGTTTTTGCGATATTCCTTGTCATCGGTTGCCAAATCCATTAAATGGCTACCTTTAAATAACTCAGGAGCATGGACAACAAATCCGCATTCATAAGGTCCATCCAGAAAGTCTGCTGGATCTAATTCCATATCTGAATAAGACAAATGGAATTCATATAAGTCTGGCTGAACTGTTTTATTGAATTTTTTAAAATCATGATACCTCACAGGGATTCCCCACTTAAATTGAAAATTAAAGGAAGTTTTAAAATTCTCTTTTAGCGTTAAATCCGTTTTAAAAAAATAATCTTCAAAACTTATGTCTCTATGTAGCTTTTTTCCAAGTAAGTTTTCAAAATTTTGAGGTGATAGTCCTTGTCCTGGGCTCAATATTTTTATATCACTTGCGGTCAATATATCTCCTTTTTGAAGCTCCCTAGAGGCTACCAAACTTTTTCCAAGATTTTCTCTATTAATCATTTCTCCTTGACTAAGGGATCTAAAATCTCCGTGACCAAGTGCTTTTTCAATTTCTCTAATTCCCAATACAAGAGATTTGAATTCATCATACTCAAGACTTGCAGCATGGTCAGGTCCCTCCATCAATCTATCTAAAGTAAAGTGTCTCTCAACAATTGTGGCGCCTAGGGCTACTGCAGCTAGCGTAACATTAATTCCTCTTTCATGACCGGAATAACCAACAGTTTTATGTATACTCTTTAAAGTAGGTATAAAATTTAGATTAATGTCTTGAACAGGTGCCGGGTAAGTGCTATTACAGTGCAATAAAGCATACCTAGCATTGTTTTTATCTAGATAATTCGCTGTAAATGTTATTTCTTCTAAAGTACTCATCCCGGTGGATAAGATTAGTGGTTTATTAGTTTGAATTAAAGAGTGTATTAAAGGGATATTGGTCAAATCTGCTGATGCCACTTTGTAGGCCTCTACATTAAAAGATTCTAAAACTTCAATACTCGTTAAATCCCAAGGAGTGCACATATAGTAAATGCCTATCTCATTACAATACTCAGATAACTTCTTATGCTGATCTACAGAAAGCTCAAATCTATTTAATAAATCAATGATATACTCAGTTCCTAGGTCTTCCCCTGATTTTAATAAACTCTTTTTCCTATACACTTCGTTAATATGTCTCATTTGAAACTTAACGCAATCTACGCCAATCTCCTTTGCTTTATCGATCATCTTATACGCTAAATCAATATTTCCATTATGATTATTGCCAATTTCAGCAATCACAAAAACATGATTTTCACTAAAAATTTTATTGCTTATATTTCCCATTAATTATTTCTTTCTATCCAAGATTTTAGACCTAAATCTTCAAATTTAAAATTTGTGTAAATTAATCCTTCCTTTTTAATCCAATTTATTAGTTTATTTCTCTTAGAAAAATCTGTGTAAAACAAAAAATATCCGCCCCCGCCAGCTCCCAATAATTTTCCAGATAATGCCCCGTTTTTTTTAGCACCTTCATAAATGTCATCTAAATAATCTGTAGAAATATCGCTACTATAAGATTTTTTTAATTCCCATGAATCATTCATCAAATCAGAAAAATCATTTAAATTCTCTTTCAACAAAGACTCTCTCATTTTGTAAGCTATTTTTACATTCTTTTTTACATTTTCTTGAATACCTTTATTGTCTAAATTAGATTTTTGATCTTGATGAATATCGCTGGATTTGTGTGACGTGTTAGTGTAACATAAAATTAAATTTTGTTCTAAGCTACTTTTAGTGGTTTCAGATAACCTTAAAGGGTGAATTAAATTTTGCCGATTGCTGAATTCCATAAAATTAAATCCCCCAAAAACCGTAGCGTACTGATCTTGCCAACCACCTGAAATTCCCATGTTTAATCTTTCTGCTTCATATGCTAATTCAGCTATTTCATATGAGCTCCATTTATCTATTCTAAATTCATTAAAACATCCAATTACCGAAGAAACGACTACTGCGGATCCTCCCAGACCAGATCTTAATGGAAAATCTGATTGTATATATAAATCAAATCCAAAAGTTGGATTGATAACTTTAATAGTAGCTTTAATAAGATCTAATGGACATCTTTCTGAATTTAAAAATTCGTAAAGATTTAAAAAAAAATTTTCGATGCCTAAATCTGCAGAATCAATATTTATAATTGAATCAGTTCTTTTAAATAATGTGCAGTTGGAAAATAAACTAATTGTGGAATTAATAACAGCACCATTATGGTCTTTGAAAAAAGCTGTGGTGTCTGAACCACCACCCCCAAAACTGATTCTAGATTTTCAATTTTATCATCTAAAAAAATAAAGTTTTTATTAATGTGGTTTATTGCTAAATCAGATAATTTAGCTCCTTTAAGAAAAGATCTCCTAATATCACCATCAGTCAAAGTACCTAAAACCTCTTTATTTTTATTTACAACTAAAACAAACCCTTTTTTGTTAGATTCAATCTTCTTAAGAGAATCACTTAATTTTTTGTCATCGTTTAAAACAAACTTACTCAAGTTGTTATTCATTGTTCAAGTTTTTAAATATTGTGGCGTTTTTGACTTATAAAATACAAATCTAGCATTCTTTAATAATCTCTTGAGCTGCATGATATATGTCAGAACATATTTTGTATTGCAACCCCTTAATATCTTTTAAATCATTTTTCAAATCAAAACCTCCATTTTCTACTCCATAAGCTTTACAACCAATATTTTTCGCAGTAGTTAAATCCGAAATCGAATCTCCTACATAATATATTTGATTAGCATCTATTTTATACTTTTTCATTAAATCAAAGCCAAATAGCGGTGATGGTTTCCTGTAAGAATTTTTTTTAGGGGGATAATCACTTGCTACACATATCATCTCAAAAACATTATCACCATGGCCCAAAAGATGAATTAATCTATCATTACATTTA
>Ga0209199_1006220_pt1 | contig 10126 bp, 10 predicted proteins | sample COGITO_mtgs_1105_7_FD_184805 | JGI IMG/M metagenome (GOLD analysis project Ga0209199, IMG submission 184805) | Pelagic marine microbial communities from North Sea - COGITO_mtgs_110523 (SPAdes) (version 2) | ecosystem: Environmental > Aquatic > Marine > Epipelagic ...
CGATATCGCCATTGGCAATTACCGGAATGGATACCGCATCTTTGATCCTGCGGATCGCTGCCCAATCGGCCGATCCTTTATAAAACTGACACCGTGTACGCCCGTGGATCGTGACAAGCTTGATACCCGCATCTTGGGCGCGCTTGGCAACATCGGCCGCATTGAGGCTGTCGTCGTCCCACCCAAGACGTGTTTTCAGGGTGACCGGCACATCAACGGCATTCACGACAGCCTCAATCAAGCTCAACGCATGATCTGGTGTGCGCAGAAGCGCCGATCCGGAATAGCCGTTCGTCACCTTCTTGGCGGGGCATCCCATATTGATGTCAATAATTGCAGCACCGTTACCTGCCGCCATGCGCGCGGCCTCGGCCATCCAATAGGCCTCGCGTCCGGCAATCTGGACTGCGGTGCCTTCTTGGTCATAACCCAACTCTGCCCGCTCGCGCACGCCGGGCTTTGCCTGCACCATTTCCTGGCTGGCGACCATCTCGCTGACAACCCAGCCTGCACCAAATGATGCAACAAGCTGCCGAAACGGCAGGTCCGTGATACCCGCCAGCGGCGCCAACGCCACAGGTGGCGTCAGGGTGACATTGTTGAGAACCAGAGATTCGGTCTGTGCCAAAGGAATAATCATTCGCTTAACTGTTGCGCGCTACCCACGGTCTAGGGCGAAAAACCCATCCCCTCAACGCATTCACGTCTATTTTATCCCTAATAATTAGCATGTGCCTAATTATTAATCAATTCGCCCTTTAAACTGCCGAATTGCGTCGCAGCGTCCAGCGCCCTAAACCAAAGGCAGAGCCAAGACGGAACAAAGATGACAACAGCAGCAATTATCGTGGCCGCCGGACGTGGTACGCGGGTGGGCGGCGACCTTCCCAAGCAGTGGCAAGTCTTAGGGGACCGCCCAGTTGCCACCTATGCAATGGCGCGATTTGCGGCGCACCCAGCCATTGCGCAGCTGGTTCTGGTTGTGCATCCCGATGACCTCGATACAGACTTGTGGCCGCGCGAGCCTGGCGCAACTGTTGTCACGGGTGGCAAAACGCGTGCGGCCTCTGTCCTTGCCGGCTTGAACGCCGTCTCAGATGATATCGATAAAGTCCTTATTCACGATGCAGCACGGCCCCTGGTCAGCAACGCAGTCATCGACCGCGTCCTTGCCGCTCTTGGACGCCATAGCGGTGCAGCGCCAGCCGTCGCAGTAACCGATACACTATGGCACGGCGCGGACGGTGCTGTGCAGGGGGTGCAGGACCGCGAAGGCCTGTACTGCGCCCAAACCCCCCAAGGGTTCCTTCTCGCCCCGCTCCGCGCGGCACATGCAGCCAGCACCGGGCAAGAAACCGATGATGTGGCCGTGGCCCGCGCAGCAGGGCTGGACGTGGCCATCGTGGCAGGCGATGAAGACAACATCAAAATTACCGCGCCTGAAGACTTTGATCGGGCGGCCAAGCTGATGGGGCACCACATGGATATTCGCGTAGGCAACGGTTACGACGTGCACCGGTTTGGGCCGGGCGATCACGTTTGGCTTTGCGGGGTACAAGTGCCGCATAGCCGCAGCCTGCAAGGACACTCAGACGCCGATGTCGGCATGCATGCCGTCACGGATGCAATTTACGGCGCGCTGGGAAAAGGCGACATTGGCGTCCATTTCCCACCATCCGATCCACAATGGAAAGGGGCCGTCAGTTACATATTCCTGAAACACGCGGTGGAACTTGCCAAAGCGGAAGGTTTCGCCATCAGCAACATAGACTGCACGCTTGTATGTGAGTTCCCAAAGATTGGACCGCATCAGGACGCAATGAAAGCAGTCATGGCCGCATATGTGGGCTTGGAAAGTGGGCGTATCAGCGTGAAAGCAACTACATCAGAAAAACTCGGCTTCACAGGCCGTGAAGAAGGCATCGCCGCGATGGCCACAGCGACATTGATCAAAACATGACCCATTTAATTGCCACCTTTTTCTATGTCGGACATATGCGCCCTGCCCCCGGCACATGGGGGTCGCTCGCAGCCCTGCCTGCTGCCTGGGTGATCTACGCGCTCTTCGGCCCTTGGGGCCTTATCGCGGGGGTCGTGCTGTCTTACGTGCTGGGCGTTTGGGCCACAGGCGTCGAGACCGAGGGCAAGGACAACCACGATCCGTCAGAGATCGTCATTGACGAGGTCTGCGGCCAATGGATCGCACTTCTGCCTATCGCCTTTGGCGCTGCGAATGCGGGCGTTTCAATCACGGCCCTTTGGCCCGGTTGGGTGGCTGCCTTTGTCTTGTTTCGCTTTTTCGACATCACGAAATTGGGGCCAGTGGGCTGGGCCGACCGCATGGAAGGGCCAACAGGCGTTATGCTCGACGATGTCATCGCAGGCATATTCGCGGCCATCGGTGTATTGGGTCTTGCATGGCTTGCACATCAAGGCTTTGTCGCGCAGGTCAATCCGGCATGAGTGACGCCGCTCAACTTCTGACTGCAGCAAAGGCAAAGGGCCTGATGTTGGCGACCGCCGAAAGCTGCACAGGCGGGATGCTCAGTGCGGCAATCACAGATATTTCGGGCAGTTCGGCGATTTTCGACCGTGGGTTTGTCACCTATACCAACGCCGCCAAGATGCAGATGCTTGGGGTGCAGGAGGAAACTTTGACAACACACGGCGCCGTGTCCGAACCAGTTGCGGCGCAAATGGCCACTGGTGCATTGCAACACTCGGATGCAGATATTGCCGTGTCCATCACCGGTATCGCTGGCCCCGGCGGATCAGAGCACAAGCCGGAAGGCAGGGTGTGTTTTGGGCTGGCTACGACAGATGCCATAACGACTGAAACCGTCGAATTTGGGGCGCTGGGCAGAGACAAAGTGCGGCAAGCAGCGCGTGATCACGGGCTCCACCTTTTCATCGTTGCTGTCGATTCATTAGCGTCCAAAAAATAGCCCTATTACAAATTACCTGCCCAATTATTCATCACTTTATAAAGCGGTGACATTTTAAGCCGCAAAAACCCCCTTTGCACATTTAACAAGCACGGCAATTGCGTCCTAACGCCCCGACGAAGACCAAAAGGATTCCAAAGGAGGGGACTATGAACGGAGCGGATACAGCGTGGATTATCGTGGCCACGGCGCTTGTTTTATTCATGACACTGCCGGGACTGGCGCTGTTTTACGGCGGCTTGGTGCGGGCACGGAATGTGCTCAGCGTGTTTATGCACTGTTATGCCATTGCCTGTTTGATGAGTCTGCTTTGGTTTGCCTTTGGCTATTCTATCGCCTTTGGCTCTGGCACCAGCGGGTTCTGGGGCGGGTTGGACAAAATGTTCCTTTCAGGGATCACCGCTGACACGCTGTCAGGCACCCTGCCCGAGGTCTTGTTTTTTGCCTTCCAGATGACATTCGCGATTATCACCCCTGCCCTCATCGTCGGTGCTTACGTCGAGCGGATCGGCTTTGGCTTTGTACTGCTCTTCTCATCACTGTGGATGCTGCTTTGCTATGCACCTGTCGTACATTGGGTCTGGGGCGGCGGAATGCTGGCCGATGGCGGCATCTTTGGCGATGTGGGCGTGCGTGATTTCGCAGGTGGTATCGTGGTGCACGAAACGGCAGGTCTCGCGGCCTTGATCCTCGCGATCTTCCTTGGATCACGTCGCGATCCATCCAAGCCACCACATAACCCCGGCATGGTTATGATTGGTGCAGCAATGCTGTGGGTCGGCTGGTTCGGCTTTAACGGCGGTTCGCAACTGGCAGCCGACGGTGGCGCGGCCATGGCGATTACAGTCACACATATTTCTGCTGCAGCGGCATCGTTGACTTGGGCGCTGTGGGAGCGGATCAAGTTCGGCAAAGCATCACTGGTTGGTATGGTAACCGGCACGATTGCGGGCTTGGCATCGATCACACCGGCTTCCGGTTTTGTCGGTCCCATTGAGGCTCTGGTGATCGGTTCGATCGCTGGCATCCTGTGCCAAGAGGCCGTGAGCATGATCCGCAACAAGATCAAGATCGACGATACATTGGACGTCTTCGCCGTTCACGGCATCGGCGGCATTTTCGGCACAATCATGATCGCAGTGTTTGGCGCAGGCGCATGGGCCGCACAATTGGGCAGCCTTGCGATTGTAGGCGTCTATACAACTGTCGTCACCGTTGCTTTGATCTTCATCTGCAAAGCAATCACCCCGCTGCGTGTTGATGATGAAACCGAGACGACAGGTCTCGACCTCGCAGTTCACGGCGAGCGGGCCTACGAGTTCAACAGCTAATTACCTTCAATCTTCCCCCGCGTATGATGCGTGGGGGAAGTCCTCTTCACATCTTGCCAAAAAACTCCCGCCGGAGGCACCGGCGATCGCATCGCGAACAGACATGGCTTATGCAGAATAAAGTTCCGCAGCGCGCCGCTCGAACGAGCGCACTACACGCTGCATGGCTTCATTGAAAAACATGCCCGCAGCCCCCTGCAGCAAGCGGCTCTTGAATTCAAAATCAACCTTGAACGAGACTTCGCAGCCGCCCTCGACATCCCGAAACGTCCATTGGCTTTCCAAATGCCGCACAGGTCCATCAAGATATTCTGTGTCGATCTTCATCTCGTCGTGCCAAAGCAAAACACGGCTGCCAAATTTCTCGCGGAACACTTTGAACGAAATGACCAGATCAGCGAGCATTTCCAGATGATCGCCGCGTTCTGTCACACTGCGCACACGTGCAGCAGCCGTCCACGGCAGGAATTTGGGATAACTGCCCACGTCTGCGACAAGGTCATACATCTGCTGTGCTGTGTATGGCAGGAACTTTGTCTCAGAATGACTGGGCATTGGGGTCTTTCGCGGGTGACTTCGGGACAGGATGTCGTAAACTCTGAGCCGAAAATCAACCCATTTCCCTGAATTGAGTTCCCTATGACGCACCCTGCCTATGTGATCGACGAAATGATCAGCGCCAAATCCATCGCCGCCCGGATCGAGGATTTGGCCCGAGAGATCAGCACAGAATTCGACGATACCAACAAACTGGTCGTCGTGGGGTTGTTGCGTGGATCATTCGTTTTCATCGCCGATCTTGTGCGTGAGTTGAATCTGCCCGTAGAGGTCGATTTCCTTGAAGCCTCATCTTATGGTGATGGGATGGAAAGCACCCGAGAAGTACGTATTCTCAAGGACTTGCGTGGCCAAATTGAAGGGCGCGATGTGCTGATTGTAGAGGATATCGTCGACACGGGACATACGCTCGCACATGTCACAAAGTTTTTGCGCTCCCGCAAACCCGCGCGGATGAAAACGATTGCTTTGCTTGATAAGCCCGCGCGACGCGAAGTGGATCTGAAGGCCGACTGGACCGGTTTCGAGATCCCCGACGAATTTGTTGTAGGCTACGGGATCGATTTTGCACAACGAAACCGCAACTTGCCCTTCATTGGGAAGGTGCGTTTTGTCGAAGAGGCATGAACCCGCGCTGGCTTCTTCGGGCCAAACGCTGGGCGCAAAACCCGCCGTCGCCAGCAAAGATCAAGTTTGTCGGCGCTATCTTACTGATATGTATCATGCTTTTCGCAGTTGAAAGCGTTTGGGGCTGGCCCGAATGGTTGACCCCAAACGACGTCAGGCGCGCACGCTAGACACAGCACTTGGGGGCTTTGCCCCCGGCCTGCGGCCCCCCCAGGATATTTTTAGGCCAATAATAACGATCAGAGTGCTAGGCGAGACCGAGTTTCTTCTGCCGCGCAGCGCGCAGTCGTGCGAAATCATCACCCGCGTGATAAGATGACCGGGTGAGCGGCGTTGCAGAGACCATCAAGAAGCCTTTGTTATAAGCGGCCTGTTCATATGTCTTGAATTCTTCCGGCGTGACGAACCGATCAACCTTATGGTGTTTTGGCGTCGGCTGCAGGTATTGGCCAATCGTTAGGAAATCGATGTCGGCGGCACGCATATCTTCCATCACTTGCGACACGGCCTGCTTGTCTTCACCCAAGCCCACCATGATGCCGGACTTGGTAAACATTGTCGGATCAAGCTCCTTTACGCGCTGCAGCAAGCGGAGTGAGTGGAAATACCGCGCGCCGGGGCGGACCTCGGGGTAGAGACCAGGAACCGTTTCAAGGTTGTGGTTAAAGACGTCGGGCCGCGCTTCGACTACGATTTCCAACACGGAGGGATCACAGCGGATAAAGTCTGGTGTCAGGATTTCGATCGTCGTGTCGGGCGATTGCCTGCGCACAGCACGGATTGTTTGCGCAAAGTGTTCGGCTCCGCCGTCTTCGACATCGTCACGATCGACAGATGTAATGACCACGTGGTTCAGCCCAAGCTTCTTGACCGCATCGGCCACTCGGCCCGGCTCGAACACATCCAATGCCTCGGGCGGCTTGCCTGTGGCGATGTTGCAGAATGTGCAGGCCCGTGTACAGACCTCCCCCATGATCATCATAGTGGCGTGGCCTTGGCTCCAGCATTCGCCAACATTGGGGCAGCCTGCCTCTTCGCAGACTGTGACCAGTTTGTTGTCGCGCATAATATCGCGGGTCTTTTTATAGCCTTCGGACATGGGTGCTTTGACGCGGATCCAATCCGGCTTCTTGGGCTGCGGCGCATCCGGGCGGCGCTGCTTTTCAGGATGGCGCTGCGCAGGAATCTTGAGGTCGCGTGTGGGCATATCAGGCTCCGGTTTTGTTGTTCATTACCTAGCGATGCCCCATCCGTTTGTCCAATGTTGCGAAGGTCGCGCATGGCGGGGCTGCGCCCCGCGCATGGCATCTGCATCACCCAATCATCGGCCCATAGCGCCCTTGCGTTTCTTCGTAATGCCGTTTGAGCCGCTGAAGGGCGATCCGCAAAACGATTTTACCTGACCGCGCCGACCACCCCATCTTCTTCTCGGTCTGCTCCAGCCCCTCTAAGAAACAGCAGCACCGCAAGACCACATCGGCCAGCCCAGGTCCCAGATCGGCCAAAGCATCCTTGATCCTGCCATGTGCGGCGACAGCACCCTTGGGACCATCTGTGATGGCCGCAAGGGCACCACCGTTCTTGAACTCTTCCCAGTTTGCATCACCGCCCATGCCGACCTCGACTAACTCATAGTCCTCGCGCAGACGTTCCCCCACGGCCACCAGATCGCGCGGCAAAAAAGGCTTTCCGTCCCGGTCTTTGCGCCGGGCTAACCCGACAAGCGGGCTTTCTGTTGGATAGACGCGATAGGCGGGACGACTGGCCCCTTCGATTGCCGCGATATTCCAACCGGCATCCCCATTCGGATCATCGTGGCGTTCCGCAAAGCCGCTGGCACGGTTTTCATCTTGTGCTGTAAGGCGGCGCAGGGCTGCGCGCCCGTTGTTGGTTATAAAGTAACGTGCGATGCGACCGTCCGGTTCCGGGCAGGTGATCCAGTCCTTTAAAGCCATCGCCTGTGCGATCTCGCGTTCCACGACGGCAGTGCGGACTTGTTCACCCTCTCGCGTGACACGCACAACAACCGCTGTCTCCATTTCTCGCGCTACGGCAAGTACGGCGCCCTGTTCGCATAATCGCCGCAGAACGCGCTTTGCCTCTTGGTCAATCTGCGCCTGTGTCAAACCAACAGTCTGGTGTGTGTCAGTCTTTATGTACTGCATGTTCATAGTCTTCGTTTTCCCATCTCTTAAGATATCGCGCGCAGAAACCTGCGACGAGAGCGCCCGCAATGCCGCATCAATAAGCGGGTCATCACGACGCCCCTCAAACCGGCGTACCTGCCGAAGAACTGTTGACGGGTGACAGTCACTGGCCCGTGCCAGCGCACGGATCGACAAGCCAGTTTCTGTGTGTACAAGGTAATGGCGGGCCGCATCGGGTACCCAAACTGGTAAACGGGGCGAAGCAGTTTGCCCTTGTGATGCTGTCATGGTCACTCATCCTTCTGCCGAAATTATCGACGCAACAGGCGACCGCCACATCCATGGGCGCATGGCGATTTACCACCTTTGCGTGCATGGTTGCATTTGTGTTAACGACGCAATTTGCCCGTCAACCATTCTTTCGAAAAGATAAACAAACCTAACTGATGCGTTCTTATCCCATGGTGATTCCGCAACACCCGTCAAAGTTGTGTCATACTGATGGGACGAACACCTCTGTAATGGAACACTGACACATGCTTGATCTACACACGCGCATTGCGACACTGAAACGCCCGTCGCTCTTGACTCGGGCCGCCAGATTTGGCGTGGATGACTATCGTCGCACGATACATCTGCGCCGCATATTGCAGACAGATGCCCTGCCTCGTCACGGGCAAGCCATTATGCAGTTGCTTGATATTGAGGTAGCGATGAATGAACTGCGCATTGATCACGCGGCCAGCTACCGCCCGGCTCGCCATGTAGAAGTATTAATTGCGATCATGGGCGAGGCGCATCTGATGCGCGCCACCGCCCCGCAGTTGGCCTAGCCCGTTCTTAGATGAACGCGTCCGGCATGCTGTCTTTCTTTTCGGTCACATATGCCCGCAGCCGCTCTTCGATCTCAGGATCAAGAGTAGGCTGCTGGTAGGTTTCCAGCATTTTTGCCACCCGGGCCGTCGCAAGCGTTTCTGTATCGCGTGCGCCTTCTTCATCCCAGGTCTCGAATGGTTTGTAGTCAAACAGATCGGAACGCCAGAACGCTGTTTTGAAATTTGCCTGCGTATGCTCGCAACCCAAATAGTGACCGCCAGGGCCGACCTCTGCGATGGCACCCATCGCCTGCCCGTTCTCGGATATGTCCACCCCGCGTGCAAAGTGATGTAAGGTGCCCAGCATGTCGGCGTCCATCACGAATTTCTCAAAGGACGCTACCAGACCACCCTCCAGCCAGCCGCAGCTGTGCAACATGAAGTTCACGCCAGCCAGCAGGCCCATATTCAGGCTATTTGCTGTCTCATATGCCGCTTGTGCATCCGGCAGCTTAGAGCCACAGAACGATCCGGCCGAGCGATAGGGCAGACCCAAGCGGCGGGCCAGCTGCCCTGCCCCATATGTGATGTGGCTTGCCTCTGGCGTGCCAAAAGTTGGCGCGCCAGAGTTCATGTCAATTGACGTCACAAAGGTGCCAAAAATCGCAGGCGATCCGGGCCGGATTATTTGGCTATATGCGACACCGGCCAACACTTCGGCCAGGACTTGAGTCAATGTACCAGCAATCGACACAGGGGCCATTGCGCCCCCTACGATGAAGGGGCTGATGATTGAAGCCTGGTTATTGGCAGCAAATATTTCCAATGCGCCCATCATGGTGCTGTCAAAGGTCAGAGGAGAGTTGATGTTGATCAGCGACGTCATCACTGTGTTGTCGCGAACGAACTCTTTGCCAAACAGGATTTCGCACATCTCGATACTGTCTTGCGCGCGGCTGGGCTCTGTCACAGAGCCCATGAATGGTTTGTCGCTGTAGATCATATGCGCCAACAACATATCGAGGTGGCGTTTGTTCACAGGCACATCCGTTGGCTCGCAGACCGTTCCACCGGAATGGTGCAGCCATTTGGACATATAGCCAAGCTTCACGAATTTCTCGAAGTCCGCCATTGTCGCATAACGCCGGCCACCTTCGGCGTCGCGCACAAACGGAGGGCCGTAAACAGGCGCAAGCACAAGGTTCTTGCCCCCCACCACGACGTTGCGTTCAGGGTTGCGGGCATGTTGTGTGTACTCGGACGGGGCCGTCGCACAAAGTTTGCGCGCCAATCCACGCGGAATGCGGACACGCTCGCCATCAACCTCTGCGCCAACGGCTTTCCAACGCTCCAACGCTTCAGGGTTATCGACGAAATTAACACCGATCTCGGCCAAGACCGTTTCAGCATTCTTTTCGATTAGATCAAGCGCATCCTCGGACAAGACTTCATAGTTGGGGATATTGCGTTCGATGTATTTTGCTGTGTCAACGCTGACCGCTGTCCGCGCCGCACGGCGCGCCGCACCGCCGCCGCCGCGTGTTCTTCTGCCTGCTGGTGCTGCTGCGTCCGACATAATCCGTCCCCCGTGGGTAGCTGATGTGTTGATGCTTCATACAGCGCCAGCCCACGGGCTCTTACCAATTATGCGGCCCCTCAGACGCAAAAACGACATGCGTCGTCAGTAGACCCGAAAACTGGCA
>Ga0209199_1006229_pt1 | contig 10117 bp, 10 predicted proteins | sample COGITO_mtgs_1105_7_FD_184805 | JGI IMG/M metagenome (GOLD analysis project Ga0209199, IMG submission 184805) | Pelagic marine microbial communities from North Sea - COGITO_mtgs_110523 (SPAdes) (version 2) | ecosystem: Environmental > Aquatic > Marine > Epipelagic ...
GTCTATGCCAGTGCGATAGCCTTTATTTAGTGGTATGATGACATCCAAGTCTCCATCAGAAGCAATATCTACAACACCCACTGCCTGTGGAAAGTAACTTATCAATTGCGGCGAGTTATACTCGCCTTCATACCACCAACCCTCAGAGGATTCACTTTCTTGAAATGAATGAAGCGAAGATTTCAGTTTTGCAGAAGGTGGCTGGGAACTAACAGATTCTTCGCTTTGCTCACTACCGCCACCACCACCACAAGCCGCTAAGGCAAAACCGAATGGTGACATCAATAAGGGTGTTTTCTTACTAAGTTTGTTCGTGAGTTGCTTAAGTGCCATAACTAATCTCCACTAGTGTCAATAATAGACTGCCATTTGATGAGATGACCTACAAATGTTTTTGTTAAACGGTTGCTAAGTTGTTAATCGTCACTGTCTATCTTTGTATTAGCCGCACCCATCAGAGCATAGCAATAGTAATTGCTTTGATTATCTCAATGGTTAGTCTTGTGGTGAGATATGAGGGTAAAATATTTAATGACCGAAGATGAAAAGCAGACTTTAAGAAATTCATTCGCTGGTAAGAAGGTTTCTCAGATGTCTCCAGCCGAGCGAGAAGTATATGACGAAGATTTTCAGTATGGCTTTGGTAATCCCCCGATAGGAAATAGAGGAACCTCTAAAGCAAAGCTGCCCAAAATATTGCCAACATCCACCCTTAAGGTTCTTCAACGGATGGGTTTAGCTCAAAAGAAATAAGACTAATTCGCACCTCAGTTGATTGTAATTGTTAACCCCCTGCCTCCCGCAAAAACTTTGGTCCCAACGGGAAACTTTTTGGGATTTAGGTATGTATTATATTATAAGGAGGTTTGGTCAGACCTAAAACGAATTCGTCCGAGCTTAAATCTTATGGGAATGCAAAAGGGAGAATTCTTCCGATTCCAAATCTAACAAAGATGCAGCGGATCAAACTAATTTCTTGCCTTGGATTCATATGTGGAAACCGCCTGTACCGAAATCGTTCTCTCATGAATCCTAGGGGCCCCATCAGCCTCACAGAGAGGCTCTTACAAGCAGGATAGCGTAGATCTATGAAGTCATGTGAGCTGGGGAGTTTGGTGCATCAGGCAGCGTTATTTATTATCCTATGCACAGACATACGTGAGATGCCCAAGGTCAAAAAGGCAATTGCGATGCTGGTGGAAACTGGCTGGCTGACTTTGATGGAACCTCCAGTGGAAGTTCGAGGCATTCAGCGAAAGACAGCATATCACATAGTAAGGGCATCAGGCGATGTGGTTTGATGCAAAGGCCGCCCTTAAAGATATTAGAGCCGCAGAAAGTCAAACGCTTCAACAGCAAGATTGCAGTCAAAACGCGGAGCCAATTAGCGGGATTAGCGGAATTAGCAGCCTAGGGCTGTCAAATTGCAAAAACTCACACCTCCGAGAAAATGATGAGAAACAGTTCTATGATGCGGTTAAAGCAGCATTTGATGACTATTATTCGCTCGATAAGTTTAATCCCGATGCATGGCGATAAGGTACCCTGTAAGTTTTTATTAATTGCAGCAGTCAGGTTTGCAACACAGCCGCACCCCCCTTTTTATGACAAAGTCAAACGGCCACCTTTGCACCCAGTTCCACACGAACGGTGACCGTCTGGAATGCGAACCTTGTGTGTTTCTAAATACCGTGACCTTATCTGACCAAGACTACAGTCTCACTAGCGATGGCTAGCTACTCTATAGGCACCTAAGATGCAGACACAAACCGGAGACACCAATGACTTATAAATTATACTATGCAGATGGAACTGCATCGATGGGCGTCAGGGTGTTGCTTGAGGAGATTGGCGCGCCGTACGAACTGATCCAAACAACAACAGACAGACGAGAACCTCGTCCAGCTGAACAATTGAAGATAAACCCAAACGGATGGGTTCCAGTTCTTCTCTGGGACGATAATGCGATGTATGAATGCGCCGCTATATCCATATTCCTTTGCGATCGACATCCTGAAGCAAGTCTAGCACCGGCAATAGACGCGCCAGAGCGTAGCCTATTTCTTCAAACACTGGTTTACTTCTCAAGCTCTGTTCAGATCGCTTTCCAACTGGATTATCACGCTCATAGGTTTGCCGATACGCCAGCCGATGAGCCTAGCGCCCAGCGACGCGGCCATCGAAGATTGCACGAAACGTGGAAAATTATTGATGACCAAATTGGTGATAATCAATGGATACTGGGTAATCAGTTTAGTGCTGCAGATATCTACCTATTTATGCTGACAACTTGGCTCGAAACTTCACGAGGCCATCCTGACATCCTTGAATTTCCAAACGTTCAACGTATCGCTGATGCGGTTATGCTGCGACCAAGCGTTCAGCTCGTTTATGGTAACTAGAAACCCGACCAAAAGTGGTCTTGAGCCTAATTAAATAAGCTTCGATCACATCGCTATGACTTTTGCATTTTTTGCAATTTAGCCGCTCAGCATTGCTAATCCCGCTACTCCCGCTAATCGCCATCCAAAACCACTACATCTCGCAGGTACCCTAGGCGTTTTTGCCAAAAATCCATCGGGATCATAAAATGGGCACCAACACCCCCCTTTTTGAGCCACAGTCCAAGGACGCCCTCCACACAGTGTTTTGCTCAAACGGTCACCTCAAAAAAATATTATAAAAAAATTACACCAAGTGCCCTATCTCTAGCGGCCACAATAAAAATGTGGTATCATAACACCCCACAAGAGGTGGTATTATGAGATTAACAAAAGGCAATGTAACTATCGGGGTTCACACCCGTTTCGGGCCTAACTGGCAGGGTGTCAGATGCCTCGCAACGACACGTCGGGGCACCAAGTGCCAGAGCGCCGCTTACAAGCACAATGGCCGTTGCAGACTCCATGGGGGCCTATCAACAGGCGCTCGGACTCCAGAGGGCTTACAGCGCATCTCAGAGGTTAATATTAAGCACGGGCGGCAGACGAAAGATAAGCTAGCAGCCCAGCGCCACGCGGCGAAGGTCGGGCGTCGGGTTATGGGGGAGCTGAAGCAGCTCGAACGCCGGCTTGAGGATGCGGGACTTATGCCTGATGATTGAGGGCTAGGCAGTTGGTGAAGATGGATTGGCTCAAACATTAGCCAGAAACGGTTCCACCAACAGCGGGCCGTTTAATGACTTAAATCTAAACCCCGCTCTCAATCAATCCTCCACATTCCCCTGCTGGGGTAGCTCGTCTCTTCCGCTGTATATCCGCAAGTTAAGATCGTGAAAGTGATGCTCGTACTCTGTATTCCCAGTGAGGGGTACATTGGCTATTTACAGCTCAATCCACCGTCCACTTTGAACAACGCGGGGCTGCTCGTTCGCCAACCACACTCGCCTTATCCATGTTGCAAGCTCTAACACGTCCGTTACTTGCATGGAGGAACCATCCCTTGTCACCGAACTGGGGTAAATGCCAAAGAGCATCGCCAGATTGCATTGGAGGAGCGAACTGCGCGTTGGCTGTACCGTTGGTATTATCTGAGGATATAGCGCCAATGACTGTGCCTATGCCAACGAGGGCTGCACCGAGTATCATTTGTTTCATTGGGGGTTCTCCTTTGAGTGTGGGTGTGTTTCCCGGGTTGTACCACGGAAAAAGCCTCCCAACTATCTCTAGTTAGAAGGCCTTCCGTTGCCGTGAGCAAGTGTACGACTGGAGATCATTAAGTTAAACCCACAGCGTGTTCTTTAAGCGAGCACCCCAAGTTTCCAAGGGGTGCTCCGATGCTATGTAAGCGTTATGCTATAAACGCGAAATCACCGCTATCGAGGTTCGCCGCAGTAACATCCTCAAGGATCATGATAGTTGCCAACGAGTCGACACCTTCAGAAGTCGTCAAAGCGGACGCTCCGGCAGTAGCAACCGCAATGTTCACATCAGCACCGTTCTGATAGGCGATCAAGAAGGAATCATTATCAGTCAAAGCTGCCCCATACGTGATGGTGTCCGAACCAGCGGTTTTGATCCCCGCTAAAGCCAGAGCATCAGTAGTGTAGGAACCAGACAGAACAACAAGGTCGGCCGCAGCGATTGTTCCACCGTCCGTTGTTACATGTGTTACTGTTCCATTTGTAGCAGCCGCACTGTTAGCACCAGTGTCCACCATATCGGTTGTTGTAGTGAGACCAGTCAACGCTGTGTCGCTAAGCTCGATATCATCAACCGTTGTTGAACTTGTACCTGCGTCAAAGTCCGTCACAGTTACTGCAGCTATTGTTGCAGCAGTTGCAGTGGTGGATGATACTGTATCACCACCCCCACCAAGTGTGATAGTGTCGGCGTCTGACGCATGGAATATAAAGTTAACTTGATCAGCGCCAGCGCCGCCAGTAACCGTATCTGAACCAGCACCACCAGCTAGCGTCATCCCAGCCGTGGAAGAACCGGTAATAACATCGCCACCAGCAAGTCCTGTAACTGTGACGGCCGCCAAGGCGACTGAGGAGCCTGACAAATCGATAGTTTCACCAGTGCCAGCTGCTGCATTGACCGCCAAAGTATCGGTCCCTGCGTCGCCAACAATGTTGTAACCTTTTCCAGTTACCTGAGAGCCAGCAAGTACAACACCAGAAGCGGCGACATTCAAGGTCTCGATGCCAGTCAAGCTGAGTGTTGTAACGCCTGAGAAGTCATCGGAAGCGGCGAACACAACGGTATCTGTACCTTCACCACCGTTCAATGTGAACGCTGTTACCGATGCATCACTGATGTTGAACGTATCGTCGCCGATACCCGTGGTAACCGCACCTGATGTAGCTAATGTTGCAGCTACTGCGCCAGTAACGCCCGATGCATTTACTGATGAGTAGGTACCAGTGGCCGTTGTAGTGAGATCTAATGCACCGCTTCCGGATATGGTTACCGTGGACGCTGCACCTACACCCAAATCAGATATCGTATGGGTAGCAGTAGCGTCGGCCGCCATTGTTACATTTACTGTACTTAAGTTTGTCGTTGCGAGGTCAGTCAGCGTAATGCCGGTACCAACAGTTCCACTATTCAGTTCAATATCGACTGTATTTCCTGCAACTGCAGCAGCTGTTAGCGTTAAGCCACCCTGGTTTGCCGAAACAACCAACTGCGCTCCGCTTGCAACAGTCAACGCGTCGGTTGAGTTGTCTGCTGAGATTTCAATCTCATCGAGAGCCACACCGGTGAGGTCTAGAGCGGCACCGGAAGCAGCGTTAATGTCGAGACGAGACGTTCCGCTGGACGTATCTGTAGCAACCAGTGCCTGATTTGCTGTTGTAGCAGCAACAAGATCATCACCACCCATTGCCAAAGTCACATCCTGTGAGCCGGTGATTGTCAATGTTTCAATAGCCTGCATTTCACCAGTTGTAACGGTGTACGCGACTGGGGTAGCAGCGGTGCCAGTTGAAGCAAGTGTTAAGTCACCAAGCGCGTCAACACTTACAATCGATGAAGCGGCTGCCGCTGACAGTGACGCGCTAGTTGCAGCGTTCATGTCAGTAATGGTGATTGAGTCAGTTGAGTTAATAGTCGCAGTCGTAGCTGTATCAGCCTTGGTTACTATCACCGCACCGTCAGCAGCCGTGGAAGTATCTGCAGGTCCCGCTCCAACAGCGTTAATTACAAGCGATGTAGCGTCATCAGCGTTTGTTACAGTAATGTCACCTGCGGTAGTGGTCAGAGTAACCGCACCATCGGTGAAAAGGTCAGTAGCGCCAACTACGATATTGCCGCCAGAGACAACGGTCAAAGAACCTGTGTCGGTCACGTCAACAACGTCAACGTTTCCACCAGCAGTAATCGAGATCGCCACGTCTGCTCCAGCTGCGTTTGCTGCCGCGTCAGTCATCGAAACCGTACCAGTAGCGTCGATTGTGATCGCTTCTTCAGCAGTCACAGTATTCACCGTCAAATTTCCACCACTAATGCTTAGAGTGTCTGTTGTGCCAGCTTGAACAACGGTGGCCGTTGCTGCTGTAGAAGCTACAGTAACATCTGCGTTTGCAACGGTTGCAATGTCAATTGTGGCCATGCCTGACGACACTGTCATGTTTGTCGCCAAATTATCAATATCTGTTGTTGTAAGGATATTTGATGAATTGCTGGCTGAGACGGTTATTGTGGACGCCTGAATGCTTGCCGCGTCAATGGTAACAGTGGCATCACCACCCGCGTCCAAGGTCGATACGACAAAATTAACGTTTTCAAATCCAACAACAACTGGAGTTGCCGTGACGTCTGAGTTAACCGTTACTGTCAATGTGTCGTTATCAGTTGTCGTGCCGTCTGAAATAACGTCGCCTGTAGTATAGGTTGTGAGAGTAGCAGAGACACTGTCGTCTGCGGACGTACCGAATGCGGAGTCAGACGCTGATGTCAATGCGGAGTTTAGAGCAGGCGTAGCAGCAATAGCCGCCGTGTAGGCAGCGTTCAGAGCAGCTACAGTATCAAAACCTGTGCCAGCAACCAATGTTGCTTCAGCAGTTGCGTTTGCGGCTGTTGTAGCTGCATCGGCGATTGCTGTGTCGTTTGATGTGATAGCTGCGTCTACAGTCGCGTGGGCTGTGCCGGCTGCGTCTGTGAGGGCTGCAGCGACTGCGTCGCCATTATTTGTATTTGAACCGGCTGTGTACGCAGCATCTACTGTTGCGTATGATGTGCCGTTCGCTGCTGTAAGGGCAGCGGCTACAACTTCAGCGTCGTTTGTTGTGAGATCTACTGCTGCTTCTGCAGCGGCTACCGCCTCAGCTTGAGCTGTTGCTGCTGCTGTATTTGCTGCGGCTACTGCTGTGTCGATGTCAGACTGAGCGAACGGTGTAAGATCTACCGCTACATCGTCAGAGCCGCCACATGCTGCGAGCGACAGTGCCATGAGCGATACGCCACCGGCGCGCGCTGCATTTTTGGCATTCTTGGATTCCCAGGCCTTTACAAGCTTGCTGGTTGCGTTCATAATGTCCGGTTATGAAAAAAATATAAATATTTGAGGTCCTAAGGATATCACTTTAAGACTGACACAATATCGCAACAATATACTCATAATAAGAGGCGTAAAAATGAATTTTAACAGTCATATACTAGTAATTTTCTTTTTGTCGCAGAATTTTTTTTGATTGGAAAAACAGATGAAAAAATTACTAACTGATTCAGTTTTAAAAGGACTAATGCGGAATAATCAAGATGATTCCAGTATTAAAAATGTACAAAAGCGTGTTACTATTAGCGACATAACGTCTCAGGGCTTATCGGTAGATATTAGAAAAAATGGGATTAGTTTTTATTTCAGAATGACATTACATGGTCGAACGAATCGTATCACAATTGGAACTTTTCCAGCTATTAATGTTGCTAGTGCTCGAAGGATTTGTGAGGCACACAGAACCCGATTGATGCTCCAGTCGAATGAGCAGTTAATACAAAAAGATGTGAAGATGCGTCTCGATGAGTATTACGAGAAGCATTTTTTGCCATGGTGCGAAGTATACCAAAAGACTTATTCGTCACATCGCTCTTTATACATGAATCACTTGGTTAGTCGGTTTGGTAAAATGTATTTAGACGAAATTTCAAACAAATATTTATATGGTTTAGTGCAAGATTTAATAAAAAAAGAGTACAGTAAAAGCTTCGTCAATAAATCAATTCAACATTTTCGCAGCGCCTTGAAGAAAGCTGACCAACTTTGTGATGTTCAAATTCACCCAAGCCTCAGTAATAAATTTAGTTTGCCGATGGCACCGCCAAAGAAAGAACGTTTTTTGAATGATAAAGAAGCTCATCGGTTGCGCGATTACATAGCTTCGAACGATAAGGATGAGGTCATTCTTCTGATTGGCTTTTTATTGTATACGGGTGCTCGGCGTCATGAAGCTTTTAATGCCGAATGGCAGCACATTAAAATTGAAGAAAGGAGCTGGTACGTACCGATCACTAAATCAGGGAAGCCACGCTATATCGTTTTAAACCGAAGGGCGTTGGAAATTGCAGCGAAGGCGCAGCAGCTACAATACGAGAAGTACGGCGAGAAGAGGCGGTGGTTGTTTGCAAACCCCACTACCCAAAAACCATACAGATGCGTTTTCCATAAGTGGAATAGAATTCGCAACGAACTTAATTTAAGCGATGTGCGTCTCCATGATCTTCGGCATAGCTTTGCTAGTACACTCGTAAACAATGGAGCTACTCTCTATGAAGTGCAAAAGCTTTTAGGACATTCCCGTTCAACAACTACAGAGCGCTATGCTCACCTCGCCAATCACAGATTGGCGAAAGCAGCGAGTTTGATAGATAAAGCTTATGAATGAGTTGTGATTTCAGAGGGCTTTCTGAATAAATCATTATTGTTTAAAGTAAGCCGCATTGTCAAAAATGTTGCAAAAATGATTAATTGATTCTTCGATCACTGTATTAACCTTCCCCTGTGATGCCCTTGAGTGTTAGCCTAAGCTCCACAGCCAGAGCCTTAACCAACGCATGTGCATCGTCATTGTGTGGCAGGTACTGTGGCTTAAATCGTTCATTCATATGATAGTTTTACACGGCTCAATGTAGGGGCGTCTACGGGCAGTTAGGTTAAGTTTGGCGGTAGAGAGCTGTGGCGAGTGGAGATGCCGCTACAGACGCTGTTACATTGGCGCCGAGGTTTCTTCTGCTAGTGTGGCAGCACCATCCATCGCAATACCAAAGTTACCCGCATAAACGATCTGAACCATACTAGTGAACTCTTATTTATATGGTATTATTTTGATTAACCTTATCATGCGGAACAGATAAACAATGGATAAAAGACAAAATATCAAACCGAAAACGTCACCAACAACGAAACCCATTACCTCAAATAAAAGAGCACTGTTATCCACTGTTGATTTATAGGTTTGATTGAGCAAAGTGAGCCCAAAGCCATTAAAGACTGATCCTACTACGCCACCCCAGAACATGAGCTTCCAGTCTTTGATTGCAAACGATACGCTTACAGTATCTGAGCACAAAATCCGCACGAATTGCACACCGAGGTAGCAGCAAAGCAAGCTCACTATTGGCGAAAACAAAACCATCTCAGTTTGCTCTTGTGTCAGCATTACCATTAAAAAACTGGCAGGTAAGAGATAAAACATTCCCCGCCAGCCGTAAAAATACAGCGTCAAAATTCGTACCCCGTGAGGCAAGAAAAATAATCCAATATAGGCGGGAATGTTGCTCAATAGTAGTTGTTGTAATGGAAATATAAAACTAGTAGTGACAGAAAAAGTGACGATGTAAGCAACGCTTACGAAGGAAAAATTATATAAAACATCTCGTTTAAAAATATTGATTTTCAGACCTCCAAAATACTGGAGCCAGCGTTTTTCGCCGGAGCGTAGAAACCTCTCTTGTCGGATACCTTGAAAATTCTGCCACTTTCTTCAAGAAACTTTAAGGCCCTGAACAATGAAGGCCTTGAGAAGGTAGTGAGCAACGGATGGGCCAATATCTCAGCTGTGGATGCCACGCCGTTCTGATCGTAGAATTCTATAATTGATAGTAGAACCTTTTTATCGATATTGCCCAGGTCTGACAAGCCAAGGTCCTCTTCGATACCCTGTACCATCATTTGGAGATCAACCAGTGTTTTAAATAGTGTTGCCAATTTGAACCTCAGATTAGACCTGAACTTTAAATTCATTAACATATAAACTTAATCTAATAAAGGAAAAAGCTTGCAGTTTTAAGCGGTGCCATTAAACTAATGAGAACTCTCATCGGATTGCTGGCGCAGCCTAAATTTATGCGCTCAATAATTGAAGCCACTCAGCGAGAGCAGCAGCACGATTCAGCTTGAAATTGGTTCGTGAATAAAGATGGCATTACCAAACAAACCCCTGTCCAATGAATTTCCAACGCTAATACTAAAGGCCCGTGGTCCGAGGCGCGGGGCCCTGGGATAGGAGTGCCCGGTCCATAGTCCTGTGGCTCGATTGCATGGATCAGGCGCAGTAACCCCTATTTTTAGGCGGTCAAATACCTACGCATGGGGCACTGCCCCTTAAGTTCGAATCTAAACGTAGCTTCCGCCTTAGATGAGGTATGGGTTTTGACCTGCCTGATCGTATCAA
>Ga0209199_1006236_pt1 | contig 10106 bp, 8 predicted proteins | sample COGITO_mtgs_1105_7_FD_184805 | JGI IMG/M metagenome (GOLD analysis project Ga0209199, IMG submission 184805) | Pelagic marine microbial communities from North Sea - COGITO_mtgs_110523 (SPAdes) (version 2) | ecosystem: Environmental > Aquatic > Marine > Epipelagic ...
TTGCCCCAAGCGCTATGGCCGGTTGATCGGGCAAGAAGTGCCTTTTGTGCGGGGATCGGCGCATAATCTTGGAACATCAAGCGCACTGCACAGACCTTTCTATGTTTGGTTTCGGCCAATTCCCAATTGCCAGCAAGACATAGGTCAATCACTTCGGCAATATCGGTTCCGTTCAAATTTGCCGTTGCTGAAATGCAACCTGGCGCGCCAAGCCGGATGGCTTCGATAATTGGCAATTCGGCACCCGGATAGACAATCAATCCGTCAATCTCAAGAAGCGCCTTGGTATTGTCCCAAACGCCCGAACTGTCCTTGATGCCGACAATGGCTTCGGGGAAATCAGCATGCAGCTTTTTCACAAGATCAATCGACAGCCCGACACCCGATACTTGTGGAATATGGTAAAGATAGATTTTCAGCCTTTGATCATTCACACCGGCAATCAGCTGGGCGTAATAATCATACAGGCCAGCATCGCTCATGCCCTTAAAATAGAAAGGCGGCAAAACCATAACACCAGCACAGCCAAGCCCGACAGCATGCTGGCAAAGATCAATCGTATCGGGAAGGTTGCAAAGGCCGGTTCCTGGAATCATCACTGCCGGATCAATGCCCGCCTTGACCAGACCGTCAAGCGCGGCTTTGCGCTCGCTATGACTAACCGACAGTGCCTCGCCGGTTGTCCCGAAAGGGGCAAGCCCACTAACGCCAGTGGCAAGAAGATGTTTGGCAAGATCGTTATACAGCGACTGGTCAAGATTGAGATTATCGTCAAACGGGGTAAGAAGAGGGGCAATAAGACCTTTGATCATCATCGTGCTTTCTGTCGTGAATTGGCCTGATCGACTGACCGGCCGGAAAGAAAAGAAACAGACCCAAAGGTTTTCGCCAGAGGGTTTCACCAAGAGATGATTATGACGGTAAATTGCCGCTTTCTCAAGCCGCTAGATTTTGCAAGCCGCGAGAGAAGGGCTGTTTTACGCCGATGGTTTTCAGCGGTTAAATTACGCTCCCCGAAACTTGCCCTCATCGCTTGTCCTCATCGCCCGCTCTTATCTTTTTGGCATTTGTGAATTTTTTGTGAAATCGAAGATGCCGCTTTGCTTTCACCAGTTTCGGCCGTAGAATCAGGGAAATGCCGCCAATTGGCTTGCTATCCCCATTTCAAAGCTGTTGTTGGCATGGGTCGACCCCAAATCGGTCTTCAAACCGAATTTACAAGAAAGATATATAGTTCAATGAGTGTTGAAATTCCCCACCCGCAGCGAGCCACAAAAATTGTTGCTACCCTTGGCGATGTATCATCAAGCCCTGATATGCTTGGCAAATTAGTGACCGCTGGCGTGAATGTCTTCCGGTTGAATTTTTCGCATGGCACACGCGAAGATCAGGGTGCGCGCATTGATGCCATTCGGGCGCTTGAAGCCAAAACTGGAACGCCATGCTGTATTCTTGCCGATTTGCAGGGGCCAAAATTTCGCGTTGGTAAAGTTGCCGATGAGACAATCGTCAAAAATGGCGATCGCATTACGTTTGATTTGAACACCGATATGGGCAATGCCAGCATTGTTGGCCTGCCACATGCAGAAATCTTCAAGGCGATGTATCCGGGTTCCAGATTATTGATGGATGACGGCAAGCTGGTTTTTAAAGTGGTGTCGGTTGATACGCAAAGCTTTGACGCTGAAGTTGTTGTCGGTGGCCCGCTGAAAAGCCGGAAAGGGGTTAATCTTCCCGATATTATTCTTGATACAACGCCGCTTACCGAAAAGGATTTGGCCGATCTCGACTATGCGTTGGAAAAGGGGGTTGATTGGGTGGCCTTGTCATTTGTGCAGCGCGCCAGCGACGTGATTGCGGCGCGAACCATTGTTGGCAAACAGGCGGCATTGATGTCGAAAATCGAAAAGCCAGCGGCGCTGAATGACCTTGATGATATCATTGCTGCATCCGATGGTGTGATGGTGGCACGGGGCGATCTTGGTGTTGAATTACCGCCCGAGCAGGTGCCGGGCTGGCAAAAAACCATCATTTCCAAATGCCGCATGGTTGGCAAGCCGGTGGTGGTTGCAACGCAGATGCTGGAATCAATGATCGAAGCACCAACACCAACGCGCGCCGAAGCATCAGATGTTGCCGGTGCGGTATTTGATGGTGCTGATGCGGTGATGCTGTCTGCTGAAACAGCGGCAGGTCACTATCCGGTTGAGTCGGTTGAATTCATGGCGCGGATCGTCAGTTCTGCCGAGGCGCATATCAAATCAGACCCGGCATCAGGGCCGGGCGAATTGCCAGTTGAACATAGCGTCTATCACGCGGTTGCGAAAACCAGTGTCGCCCTTGCCGAAACGGTTGAGGCCAAGGCGATGGTAGCGTTTTCAAGTTCAGGCAATACCGCGGTTCGGATTGCGCGTGAACGACCCGGAATTCCGTTTCTGGTGATGACTCCGCATCTGGATGTTCAGCGGAAATTATGTTTGCTATGGGGAACCCATACCGGTGCCAGTGCCTATAGTGAAGATTTCGAATCAGCGATTACCGAAGCCATTGCCGAAATCCGAAGCCGTGGCATGGCCAGCACTGGCCAACAGGTTGTTGTTGTTGCCGGCATGCCATTTGGCATTGTTGGCACGACAAACTCAATGCGGGTGGTGACGCTTTAGACGAAATTTGGTTGCATTTAAATTTACTCTGTCTTTAGGCTATTACCAGCAATCAGTTGGTTGCCATTTTGGTTGTCCTGAGCAAAGCCATGGGGTAGATGGGAATGCATTCAGTTGGATTTATTGGACTAGGCAATGTCGGCGGCAAGCTGGCTGGCAGTTTGCTTCGTAACAAATGTGACGTCATGGTTCGCGATCTTGATCGCGATGTTGCCGCACCGTTTCTAAAAGCGGGCGCAAAATGGGCTGACAGCCCAAAAGCAATGGCCGAAGCTTGTGACATCATCATTACTTGTTTGCCGTCACCAGCGGCATGCGCTGCGGTCATGGAAGCCGATAACGGTGTTCTTGCAGGCCTAAGCGCTGGCAAAATCTGGGCGGAAATGAGTACAACCGATGCTGCCGAAGTTGCGCGTCTTGGCGCGCTTGTCGAAGCCAAAGGCGCCAGCCCGGTTGATTGTCCGGTATCGGGTGGTTGTCATCGTGCAGCGACTGGTAATATTGCTATTTTCGCCGGATGCGACCGGCCAGTTTTCGAACGGCTATTGCCGGTTTTGACGATCCTTGGCCGCCGTGTTCTGCATACCGGTCCCCTTGGCACGGCATCGGTGTTGAAAGTGATGACCAATTATCTGGCAACGGCGAATTTGATCACGCTTTGCGAGGCGCTTGTGACGTCTAAAATGGCCGGAATGGATTTGAACACCACCTATGAGGCGATCCGCATTTCATCAGGCAATTCCTTTGTTCATGAAACGGAAAGTCAGATTATTTTGAATGGCAGCCGCGATATCAATTTCACCATGGATTTGGCGCTAAAGGATATTTGCCTTTTTCAATCGATTGCCGAACAGCATAATGTGCCGCTTGAAGTCTCGCCACTTTTGATCAAGATTTTTGAAGATGGTCAGGCACGTTTTGGCTCGCGTGAATGGTCGCCGAATATCATTAAAAGGCTGGAAGAAGCCTGCAATACAAAAATTCTCGCAGCCGGGTTTCCGGCAGAAATGACCGATGATGAGCCTGAAGAGCGAGGCTATGAGGTTATCCCAAAATCTTAAGCCATTGATCAATGGGCAGCTGGCCTGTTTCGCGCGCCCAATAAAGATAAACCGCAAGACAGAGCAGAACTAGCAAATAAAGCGGCATCAGCTTCACGCTGGTGTCGCGAATTTCTCTTCTGACACCGGGAATGGGGCGCTGCGCCTCCAGTGTTTCCAACGGCGTTGTTGTGGACGAATATTCGGTATCAGCCTGCAGTATTTTGTTGTCACATAATGGGCAAGATACATCATTTCTTACATTATCAAAAAGGCGTCTGGGAATGGTGATCGCCATTTTGCAAGAAGGGCAGTCAACAATTGTTACTTTAGCTGGTTGCGCGAGTTTTGAGTCGGTTGGGTCGATGTGATCATTATTGCTGATGCCCGCTGCAGGGCTCAGCGCCTCCAGCGTTGTGGTGGGCGTTGTTGCGGGCTGATGTCCCTGATCGGACTGCTGGATTTTACCATTACATGATGGGCAAGATAAATTGACCGTCACATCATCAGAGAGATGTTCGGGAATGGTGATCGCTATTTTGCAAGAAGGGCAGTCAACAATTGTCACCTTGGCTGGCCGGCCCCGTTTTGTGCCGGTGGGGCGGGTGTGATCTAGACCAAATTGCGTGTCACATTGATGACAGCTGATGGCAACGACTTTTTTGGCGGCCTTTGCTTCATTGACCTCGTTTTGTGACACGAGGCAAAGGCTGTCACAATTCGGACAATGGTTAATGATGGTGTTATTATTTGTCATTTTCATCTACTCGGCTTTTGGTCTTTGACCAGTGTGTAAACCATGATCACCCTCTGCTTATGCGTTTGTCTTTTGCTGCATTGATTACATTTTTTCACTGCACCAATATTTCCATCGTAACAAATAACTCTGCTTGCATCACTAGCCAAATGAAATGCCTACGATTTTCAGCATTTGTCATGTGCTTTCCTGTAAAAAATCATATTTGTACTCGCTACAGCGCACGGCCATTTAATTCTTGTCGAAGCTCGCTAATAATTGTTTCAATATGTGGCAAAAATGGGTTAATGCGCTGGGCGGCGCGATATGCCTGCAAGGCGCCCTGAAGATCGCCTGCACGAACTTTGATCATGCCAAGTCCCAACAACGCGCCAAAATGGCGCGGTTCTAATTTGATCACTTGCAGAATATCATCGGCCGATCCAGAGTCATCACCACGAAAAAACCGAACCGTGGCGCGTTTATTCCATGCTTCGGCAAAGGCAGGCTCGCGCGAAATGATGGCGCTGAACATTGCTTCAGCAACATCAAGTCGGCCAGCATTCATTATATTGATAGCCTTATCCATCTGACGATTGATCGCCTGGTCGTCTGGATAGCGTGTCCAGATAGCCCAGATTTCACGTTCAAGGCTAGTGGCACTCGCGGTTGATAGGCTTGTTTGCAATGCGGCAAATAGGTTGTCCAGCTTGGGATCATTTTGATCGGCATGCGCGGGTGTATGAGCAAGTACAACCATAGCTGTTGCCATAAACTTGATGATTTTTGATTGCATCGGTCTGTCAATGGTTATTTTGTTTCGCTGATTCCACATCCTGAAAGACTATAACGCCATCATGTACTTGCCAAGCGATGACATTGCATGTCCTCTGGGCTACATTCTGATTTTGTGCCAAAGCCAATTCTGAAATGGGGTGGTATTTTTGGCCAGATTTAACTTTGTCGCCAAGCAAGGCCAGCATTGCGCCAGCCATTTAAGTGGCCGCGCTGCTGATTGGCGTTGAGATCGCCTTCAAAGCCATCACTAATATTGATAACAGTTTGATAGCCAGCCGCCAAAGCCGCGTTACCAGCGGCCAATGATCGGACGCCAGACCGGCATAGCATTAACAGGTTTTTATCGGACGAAACCGCTGCACAAAGCTGGCGGGTAAAATCAGCATTTGGTGTCCCGTCCATTCCAACCCATTCGATTAGCACTGGCTGCCGGTCAAGCGCATCTAGATTGGCAATCCCAACAAAATGCCATTCAGCTTTGGTTCGTACATCGACAAGCTGGGCATTCGGATTAGCAGCTAAATAGGCCCAAGCCTCGGCAGCGGTCATTTGCATCATGGTTTTAGTTGGCCTTTTTAGACGGTGCTAACGCCAGTATTGGCGATTGCTTTGTTGTTGCCAAGCCTCTTTTTACCGGTGCTTGTCGCCTCGCCTGTTGTGGCGTTGCCGTAACTCTCGCCATGGCATTGCCCTGATCGACAACCCTCTGATTGGCGTCATTGACCGGCAAAGCTGGCGATTGGCGGCTTGTGATGATTCGGAACCTGGTTTTGGGCTGTCTGGCTTTGGCGAAAAATGCTATTGAGGGTAGACAATTGCAATAAAGGAGCCACGCCATGTCTAGTTTTAAAGCCCTTATGGTACATCGTGATGACGATAAAACCATTCGCCATGAAATGACCGAATTGCGGCATGGTGATTTGCCTGGAGATGGCGACGTTTTGGTTGAGGTTAAATATTCAACCGTCAATTACAAGGATGGGCTGTGTCTATCGGGCAAGGGTGGGCTTGTGCGAAACTATCCGCATATTCCGGGCATTGATTTTGCTGGCGAGGTGGTAAGCAGTTCGGACAAACGTTATCAGCAAGGCGATCTTGTGGTGTTAACCGGATGGCGTGTTGGCGAAATCTGGTGGGGCGGCTATGCGCAATTTGCCAAGGTGCGTGCCGATTGGCTGGTGCCGCTGGTCGATGGACTTGATTGCCAGCAAGCAATGGCGATTGGCACCGCTGGCATGACTGCCATGTTGTCGGTTCTGGCACTTGAAGATGCTGGCGTCATCCCTGATGAGGGGCCGGTGCTGGTGACGGGGGCGGCAGGCGGTGTCGGGTCGGTGGCAACGGCACTATTGGCGGCGCGTGGCTATGCTGTTACCGCTGTTACCGGACGACCCGAAAGCGCCGACTATCTTCGCGGGCTGGGTGCAAATGATATTCTGGCGCGGGCAGATATGCTGGAAGGTGGTGGACGGCCACTCGAATCAGAAAGCTGGGCTGGATGTATTGATTCGGTTGGCAGCACCATCTTGGCGCGGGCTTTGGCACAAATGAAATATGGCGGCGCGGTGGCAACCGTTGGGCTTGCTGGCGGGGCTGATCTGCCAACAACGGTGATTCCCTTTATCATTCGCGGCGTATCACTTTTGGGGATTGATTCGGTGATGGCATCTTATGATCGGCGTATTGCGGCATGGAACCGGCTGGCAAGCGATTTGCCAAAGCCGCAATTATTGGCTGCGACAACGGTGATCGGGCTTGGCGATGTGCCGTCAGCTGGGGCTGATATTCTGGCTGGTAAAGTGCAGGGTCGATTGGTTGTCGATGTGAATGCCTAGATTGGCTTGGTGATTTGGCGTGAATAATGGCCGCCATTTGATAATCAGAAAGCGTTTGCCAAAAAGTTTTTTTGCGGTTTAGCTGACAATCATTATCGGCAATATCTGCATGGAGGCGGCGATGGATCGAACCATCATTGGCTCAAACCGAAAGATTGATCCGAACCGGCGGGCGCATCTAAAGGCTGATTTGACGCCTGACGATAATGATCGTGTTGAAATTGGCCCAACCGCTTTGGCTTTTGCCGAATGGCAATTGCCTGGCATCACCCCGCCCGATATTCCGGCGTTACGCGCCTATCGTCTGTCACGATTGCAGGAACAGATCCGGAAACATGATTGTGCTGGATTGCTGTTATTCGATCCGCTGAATATCCGTTATGCAACCGATTGTACCAATATGCAGCTTTGGATTGCGCATAATCCGGCACGCGCCGTTTTTGTGCCGCCTGAAGGCAAAATGATCCTGTGGGATTTTCACAATTGCGAACATTTGTCAGCGCATTTGCCACTGATTGGCGAATTGCGGGGCGGTGCCAGTTTTTTCTATTTTGAAACAGGCGATCAAACTGCCAAGGCGGCCAAGGATTTTGCCAAGCAGATCATCGATATCATGGCAAAGCATGCTGGTGCCAATAAACGGCTGGCCATCGACCGGATCGAACATGTTGGCTTTGCCGCGCTATTCGACCTTGGTGTCACGATTCTTGAAGGGCAGGATTTGACCGAACATGCGCGATCAATCAAGAATGACAATGAATTAAATGCCATGCGCTGTGCTATTCATACGTGCGAAGCATCGATTGATGAAATGCGCGCGGTCTTGCGGCCGGGGCTAACCGAAAATGAATCATGGGCAGCGTTGCATGCTGGCAATATCAAACGCGGTGGCGAATGGATTGAGACACGGATTCTCGCCTCTGGCCCGCGAACAAATCCGTGGTTTCAGGAATGTGGCCCGCGGCTTATGCAGGCTGGAGATCTGATGGCCTTTGATACTGATCTTGTCGGCACTTATGGCTATTGCTGCGATATTTCAGGAACATGGATCATTGGCGATGTCGCGCCAAATGACCGGCAAAAACATCTCTATCAAACCGCCTATGATCATGTGATGACAAATATTGGGCTGATCGAAGCCGGTATGAGCTTTGCTGATATGACGAGGGTTTCACATCGTTTACCCGAAATATTTCGCCCGCTTCGCTATGGCGTATTGGCGCATGGTGTTGGGCTATGCGATGAATATCCGTCGGTGCGCTATCCAGAAGATGTCGAGGCGCATGGCTATGGCGGTTGTTTTGAGGTTGGCATGACACTTTGTGTCGAGGCCTATATTGGCGCGGTTGGTGGGCATGATGGGGTCAAGCTTGAAGAACAGGTGCTTATCACCGATTCGGGTGCAGTGCCTTTATCCACCTATCGCTATGAGGCGGCTTTTCTTGATTGATTGATTAATTGATTGGGGGGGCTGAAAAGCTGCTGGCTATTTCACCGCTTTGACAACACCAATATGCGGCAGGTTGCGCCCTTGCTGGGCATAGTCAATGCCATAGCCGATCACAAAGGCATCAGGGATATCAAACCCAACCCAATCAACATCGACATCAACTTCGCGGCGCGATGGTTTGTTCAGCAAGGTGCAGATTGACAGGCTTTTTGGTGATCGTGTTAGCAGGATTTTTTGAACCTGCGATAATGTATGGCCGGTATCAACGATATCTTCAACAATCAGCACATCACGATTTTTAATGACCGTTTCAAGATCTTGAATGATTCGCACCTGACGCGATGAAACCGTGTCATTGCCATAGGAAGATACGGTCATGAAATCAACTTCGACCGGAAGCGCAAGGCGGCGCACAAGATCGGCAATGAAAACAAATGAACCGCGCAACAGCCCGACAACAACAAGCTGTTCAGTGCCTTTGTAATGATCGGTGATTTGGCGGGCGAGATTATTTGTGCGGGCGGCAATTTCGGCTTCGGTAATCAGAATGTCGATTTCCTGCTGGCTTGATAATACGGTCATGCGCTAAGATTACCCCTGTCGTCGCAAGTGGTCTTTGATTGTTATATCGGCCGCTACTTAATTTCACGCCGCCGAACCTGTTGCAGTATAATCGTGCTGACAGAAATGGCTATGGCAAATTACGGTGACAGCAATGTCATTTCGGTTCAGGCCGGTAAATTGAAAAGGAATATTCTATGTCGAAAGTAGCATTTTTAGGTATGGGCGTAATGGGCTATCCAATGGCTGGCCATATCGCCGCCGCTGGTCATGAGGTGACTGTCTATAACCGGACGGCGGCCAAATCCGAAGCATGGGCTGCCCAGCATGGTGGGGCGGCGGCGTTAACACCGGCGGCGGCGGCGGCGGATGCCGATTTTGTGTTTTGTTGTGTTGGCGATGATCCCGATGTCTTGTCGGTTGCGCTTGGCGATGATGGTGCCATTCCGGCAATGAAAACTGGCGCGGTCTTTATCGATAATAGTACCGTTTCGGCCGATGTCGCGCGTCAGGTTTATGATGCAGCCAAGGCCATGGGTGTTCACACGCTTGATGCGCCGGTATCAGGTGGTCAGGCTGGTGCAGAAAATGGCAAATTGACCGTTATGGTTGGGGGTGACGATGCTGCTTTTGCCGCCGCTTTGCCTTTGATGGAATGCTATGGGGCGCGGGTTGTTCATATGGGCGGTGCTGGCAAAGGCCAACAGGCCAAGATGGTCAACCAGATTTGTATTGCCGGCCTTGTTCAGGCCTTGTCCGAAGGGTTGAGCTTTGCGATGGATGCTGGTCTTGATACCGACAAGCTGCTTGAGGCTATTTCCGGCGGCGCGGCACAATCATGGCAGATGGTTAATCGCGGCGAAACCATGGTCAAAGGCGAATTTGATTTTGGCTTTGCCGTTGATTGGATGCGCAAGGATTTGCGGATTTGTCTGGAAGAAGCCAAACGTAATGGCGCTGATTTGCCCGTGACGGAAATTGTTGCTGGCTATTATGCCGAGCTAAGCACCGATGGTTTTGGCC
>Ga0209199_1006248_pt1 | contig 10093 bp, 6 predicted proteins | sample COGITO_mtgs_1105_7_FD_184805 | JGI IMG/M metagenome (GOLD analysis project Ga0209199, IMG submission 184805) | Pelagic marine microbial communities from North Sea - COGITO_mtgs_110523 (SPAdes) (version 2) | ecosystem: Environmental > Aquatic > Marine > Epipelagic ...
CTGGCAGTCTGCGCGCCGAGCTAGTGGTGATCTAAATGGAAAACATTAGCCTATCCGCAAAAAGCTATCTTGATTTCGCAGGCCTGGGCGATCTAAAAGCCCGTGCCAAAGATAATCAGGAAGAAGCAGCCCAGGAAGTGGGACGTCAGTTTGAGGCCATGTTTGTACAGATGGTTTTCAAGTCGATGCGCGAAGCTAATGCACCATTAAAAAGTGATCTTATGGGTTCGTCTGCTGGTGACACTTTTGAGCAGATGTATCACGAAGAACTGTCTCAGGTAATGTCCCAAAAAGGCGTCTTTGGCCTGGGTGACTGGTTGGCTCACCAAGTAACTGGCAAGGCCAATGCAGAAAAAGCCATGCAAGCTTATAACCAGACAAGGGACACAGCACGTGCACTACCCAAGGAAACAACTGCTGTCTCCATGCCTCTTCCCGGTACAGTAAACAGGGAAATAAAAGGACAGACTTATGAGTGATATTCTATCCATTGGCGCCAGCGCGACGCAGCTCTACAGAGCTTCACTGTCGACCGTCAGTAATAATATTGCCAACCTAAATACGGATGGCTACACCCGCCAGGTCTCCAGCAGTACCGAGAGCACGCCAAGCCGTCAGGGCACAGTTTATATTGGCACTGGAGGACGATTGGAAAATGTTGCCCGTGCCTACGATGAGTTTGCAGAGGGTACTCTTCGCAATAGTGGCAGTGAGCTGGCTAGCCAGCAGCCAATGATTGATTATGCCAATCGCATCGTGAATATTATGGGTGCTGAGACCTCAGGGCTCGCTGGCGCCATGGACCAGTTTTTTGCCTCTGCCAACAGACTCAGCACCGACCCCGCATCCATACCACTGCGCAATATTTTTCTGCGCGATGGCGATGCATTGGCCGCTCGATTTAGAGAGCTGTCAGGACAGCTAGCTGATATTGAGCAGGAGACTCAGGACAAAATTGAGCTAGAGGTCGCCAAGTTAAATAACTTATCTGAGCAGTTGGCTGAGGTAAATGTTCAGCTCAACCGAACGCTCTCGGCTGAGATGCAACCTGCTCGTCTACTTGACCAGCGTGATTCGCTGTTGCGCGATCTGTCGCAGATTACCAAAATTAATGTCCGTGAAACTGCCTCTGGCGCAGTTGATGTAAGACTGGGAAGCAATGTGGGCACTATTGCTGTGACTGGCGCTCAGGCGACTACCTTTGGTAGCGCGTTTTATGCTAATCAGCCAGGTCGTGTTGATCTGATTTCCGAGCCCAATGGCGATACCCGACCAGTAAGCTCTGCAACTGGTGGCATGCTGGGAGGTTTAATTCAACTGCGCAACCAGGTGTTGGCACCGGCTATGGATAGCTTTGACAGCCTGGCTCAAACAGTTGCCCAAGAAATGAATGCGATCCATACCTCTGGTCTGGATGCACGCGGTGAGCGCGGTAAAGATCTGTTTAAAATAGATCCTATTTTTGATGTGACCTCACCAACGGTGACCAGCACTATTAAAGCTAGCCTTGCAGTCGCGGATTCCGATGCAGTTACAATGGCGCCCTTTAAAATGACCTGGTCCTCTGCTGACAAGGTTTGGCGTATTGAAGACCAGGCGACTAATCAAGCGGTGTTTTCACCTGCGGATGCTAAAGTGTTTACCTATGCTGGTTTAGAAATCTCGACCATCGGTAAGGCAATGGATGGCGACACCATCTACGTTGAACCCGCTACACGTCCGGCCGCTGGGTTTAGATTTTTGCAGACAGATCCACTGGCGGTTGCCGCGGCTGAGCGTCTGCGCGCTGTATCCAGCGAAGCTAATATTGGTATGTCCAAAGCCAGCATTGATTATTCTGACAAAACCCCAGAGGCAGATTTTGCCTTTGGTACTTCGATTCTTGCCATGGGCAATAATCCCAGTGCCGAGGTTGCCACTGCTATTACCGCCGATAATTTTAAACCCGCCTTTGTGATTCCCAAGGGAACAGATAATGTATCCCTAATGATGGAGGTGCCTGCGGGTAGCGACTTGCAATTCCAGGTGCTGACCAAAGAAGCAGTGCATATTTTGGGACAGAGCTTAACTGCTGATGAACAGACTGCGCTGCTATCTACCGACTCTGGTTTTAAAAGTAGCAGTAACTACAGTGCGACATATTTAAACAGCGAAGAGAGCTATGGTAATTTAGATCTGACTTATGGTCACCTAGCCAGCAGCAGTACTTCCCAGATTTGGACAGTAGATGCTAATGGCAAATCCATTCAGCAAGCTGTAGCTATTAATGCTCAGGCCGAATCTGCAGCGGTTGGATTACAGACTAATGCAACAGCAGCGGCCAGCAATATTATTACCGCCGATGCGCTGGTATTAAATGGCCAGTCTATGGGAGCCATGACTCTGGCCGCCGGAGCAACCAGCTCTGCGGCCACCATGGCCGCCTGGGTAAACACAGAAACGGCCAACACCGGCGTCACTGCTACCGCCAAGACGGTTATCGAGACGCCAAAAGATCAAATTAATCTGCTGGAGCAACTAAGCATTAATGGCACAGTGATTGGCGGCGGTGCTCTGCCTGCCAATATTGATGCCCTTGCAGCGGCGATTAATGCACAGACAGCTGCGACCAATGTGCAGGCCTATGTAGATCGCGATGGTGGTCTAGTGGTGACCAATGCCACAGGTTTTGAAGGCAACAATATTACTCTGGGTAATCCAGATGCTACGTCAGATACCAATGTGTTGGGCAAGGCTAATCAGGTTTACACCGGTATTCTGGAAATGACCAGCACCGACAAAGTGGAGTTTACCTTTGGTGATGCTGGTGTGCCTGCCGATCTGGCCGTGCTGGGTTTGCGCACAGGTATTTATATCAATGGTGCCGCCAGTGAAGATCTGGCTGTGTTTGTAACAGGCAATGGCAATGCTCAGGTAGCAGCAGGATTTACCGAGCCCGCCGTGACCACAGCGACCGAGACCGAGCCGCCCTTTAGTATCACATTTAATTCGGCTTCCCAGTACAGCATTACAGATACAACCACTAATACGGTTGTGGCTACTCGCGAGTACGCAGCCAACAGTACTATTAGATACAACGGTCTGACGCTATCTTTTGATAGCCCGCCCGAAGGTGGTGATCAATTTATTATCGACGGCAATGCCGGCGGTATTGGTGACAATGGCAATATGCTTTTGCTCGCTGGTTTAGAAACTAAATCTACTCTGGCCAATGGTCAGTCCATTAGCGACGGCTATATAGATATTGTCAGCGCCGTGGGTAGCAAGGCAACTTTGAGCAAGGTATCTCAGGATGCGCTGCAGGTTGTTTACGACCAGGCCATTGAAACCAAGGATCAAGTCTCAGGGGTTAACCTCGACGAAGAAGCCGCAGACCTAATTCGCTTTCAGCAAGCGTTCCAGGCATCGGCACAGATTATTCAAATGTCATCAAAACTTTTTGATTCCATATTGGGCATTAGGTAAGGACAACAGAGATGAAAATATCCACCACACAAATATTTGAACGCTCCATTGACCAGATGAGCAGTCAGCGCACCAAGGTAGCTGAGATACAGGCTCAGCTGGCATCGGGCAAGCAGATTGTGCAGCCCAGTGATGATGCAGAACAGGCCGGTATTATTCAGCGCCTAAGCTCGGCCTACAAACGCCAGGAAGTTTATGAGACCACATTGGATTCAGTGACCACCAGACTAGAGATAGAAGAGTCGGCGGTAATGAGTGCCGAAAATATTATGCAGCGCGCCCGCGAACTGGCAGTGCAGGGTAGTAACGGCACATTGACCCAGGGCGATCGCAAGATTCTGGCCCATGAGGTTTCCAGCCTGCGCGACGAATTGCTGGCACTGGCCAACTCCCAGGATGCCACAGGCAACTATGTGTTCTCCGGGTCCATGGCACAGACACCACCTTTTGTAGAGAGCGCCGATGGCACTGTGAACTACCGTGGCGATGACAACAGAGTTCAGGTAGCTATCAGCGAGCAGCGCAGCATGTTTATGAACCGCCCAGGCGATGAAATTTTTACCTCCATAGTGCGCAGTAGCGCAGGGCAGGGTTCCGAACGCATCAGCTTTTTTAATGTGATGGATGATTTTGCCGATGCACTGACCACTAATGATGACCAGGGCCTGAGCCGCAGCCTGACCGAAATTAGCGGCCTGACCGAAGGCATGGCTACAGCCATTGCCGATGTGGGTACGCGCATGAACACGGCACAGAACCAGCAGGATATTCTCGCCGACAATAAGCTGCGCTATCAAGCACTGCTGTCTAATGCCGAAGATTTGGATTATGCCAAAGCGGTAACAGAACTGTCTGCCGAAATGCTTTCTATGGAAGCAGCCCAGGCCAGCTTTGCCAAGATTTCCCAGTTAAGTTTATTTGACTATATAAGATAGAGAATTTAGATGGCCGACGTTAGCAGCACAGCCGCCACTGGCAGCAGTATCTCCTCAACGATCTTCACATCTCTGGATGTGGGTTCGGGATTGGATTCCCCTAAGCTTGCACTGGATTTAACCAATGCTGAGAAGCTGCCTAGACAGAATGCGATTAATGCTGATATCAAGGCCAGTGAAGCAGCCGTATCCGGCTATGCTTTGGTCTCATCTCAGGTTAAGTTGCTGCAGAATGTCTTTGAAACATTAAATGATGCCGATGAATTATCCACTGGAACCGGCACATCTTCTGATAGCACAAAGCTAGGATTCTCCTCGGTAACCGGCAGCGCAACTCCTGGCTCTTATAACTTTACGGTTAGCCAGCTGGCACAGAATCAAAGAACTGTGTCTGACCAGTTTGCATCTGCCAGCGCCTCAATCAATAGTGGCACGGCCTTTGATCTCTCCCTATCTGTCGGCGCCACTGAAAAGGGCACCTATGGCCAAGCGCTGACTGAAGCTGAACTTCGCACTGCATTAAGTGGCTCGGGCACAATCACCCTACAAGATGGTTCCAATACCCTCACTATTGACGCAGCATCAATTTCCAGCGCTGCTGGTACAGGTGCCGGCAGTGAAACATTGGCGGGGTTTGTTGCTGCTATTCAGGCCGCCAGCTTCCAGTTTGATGCAGAGGTTAATGGTACTGAGGGAGTGACTTTCACTCAGAAGACCGCTGGCACAGGAGCACTGACCAGCACCTCTGGGGTGGTGACTGCAGGTATTACTGCAGCCACACCAGTGACCGGCGTTGCCGCAGTTTATCAATCTGCGTTAACCGCCTCTACAACGAGCACATTGGCTGTTAGCGATGGCACCAATTCTATTTCTGTAGACAGCGCTACTTACACTAGTGTGGCCGAGCAGGTCTCAGCCATTCAAGCGGCTTCAGGATACGACGATCTGTTATTTACAGTTGCCACCAATGGCAACAATATCGATATCACCTATAAGACTACAGGTGCAATTAGTACCGCGCCCACCGTCACCGTTGCCGGCACATCACAGACGGTGAATACCAGTACGGCTGGAGTGACGGCGGTCAATAGTCCAGTAGTGACAAGAATCCCGGTTTCCACAACCACCCCCGCTGGTGTAGTAGAGGCTATTAATGCTGCCAACAAAGGTGTTACAGCCACGCTGGTTGATACCGGCAACGATGGCACCAACTACCGGATTATGTTATCGGGCGCCAGTGGCACCGATGGCACCTTTGCTATTACCAGCTCTATTTCAGATGATTTGGGTTTTGGCGATGCGGATAAAACTTTGCAGACAGCCCAGGACGCAATTATAGGCTATGAAGGTTTAACCATTACTCGCGGCAGCAATGAGATATCTGATGTGATTGCCGGAGCGACAATATCTTTAAGCAACACAACGGCTTCATCAGTTCGGTTAACCATTACCAGCGATACCAGTATCCTAAAGACAAATATCCAAAATGTTGTCACAGTTTATAATGACCTCCAGAGTCTACTCTCAAATCTGGGTACCGTAGATGACGCATCCACCGATAGTATGAATGGTGCATTGGCCAGAGACTCCAGCATGATCAACCAGCTAAAGTCCAAGGTGCGCTCAGCTATATTTGCGGATTCAGGCACAAAGTCTGGCAATATTACCGCTATCAGAGATCTTGGTATTAGTTTAAGCCAAACCGGTAATATGACCTTTAATGAGACCAAGTATGACTCCGCCATTGCCTCCGACTACACTGATGTGGTGACTATGCTTACGGCCAACACCTCCGACCAGAGCCTGTTTGATTCCGCAGAGAAGGGGCTGTCTCAAGACATTGCAACAACACTAGAGAGTCTGACCGATACAGATGGCCTTGTCGCTGTAAGGTCTACGAATGCGGATGACATAGTCCTTGATCACAAGGATGAATTGGCTAAGCTGGAGGAGCGAATGGAAGCAGTTTATCAGCGCTACCTTTCTCAGTTTGCTGCGATGGAAACCATTATGGCTAGCATGGAGGGCACCAAGGACTACCTAAAGGGTCAGTTCGAATCTCTATCTAAGGCCTACGACGATTAATATCCCCAAGTGAACGGCAACTGCTTTGCGGCCGCTAGTTTCATTGTTTTGAAATCATATCCCTAAGCTCATACTAACCAGCATTAATAATGCAGGCTGGTTAGCATTGCCCGACTTGATATCTCCTTTGTAACCATGAGACCTTAACGTCCGCTTAAGCTAGGTTCACAACGGTATCCCTGAGTTACAAATTGACGCTAACCATAAACTATCAAAGCAGTCACTGTCGGTACGAATTTCTTAAAGATATAAAAAAACCCGGCACTGTCTGCCGGGTTTTTTTGAGCGCTGTTTTGCTCTTGATGGCCAAATGTTACTTAAGCAGGGCAAGAACTGACTGCGCCTGTTGGTTGGCCTGAGACAGCATGGCTGTGGCAGCCTGAGCAATGATCTGGGTACGAGCCAGCTCAGTTGTCTCAGCTGCATAGTCAGCATCCTCGATTCGGCTGCGGGCAGCTACAGTGTTCTGGCTAACGTTAGTCAGATTATCAACTGTGTGCTCTAGGCGGTTGATAAATGCACCGAACGTAGCACGCTGATTTGCTACTCCAGCAATTGCAGCGTCCAACTCAGTGATGGTGGTGGTCTTCTGTGCTTCACCACTATTACCTGTCTTAGCTGTCTTAAAATCGCTGAGGTCAGTAGTGCCATAGACACTAGTAGCTGCTGCTCTACCGATGGTACCAACTGCCAATGCAGCGGTCGTTGTAATTGCAGCGCGCTCGTCACCATCAGGCTTGATGTAGTGGATAGAAGCTATTTTACCCGCACTTTCACTGTTAGCAGCTTCAGTAAACGTTACTACGTTACCTACGATCGCGGCTGTAACGTCTGGCACAGTTACAGCGTTATCTTCCTGAGCAGCATTAGCTGTGTTGAACGCAGCCACCCATTCGGCATTCGTAATATCTGAAGCGTCAGTTGTAGCAGCAGTTGCAACTTGAGCCGCTGAAATTGTCATTACCTGACCACTCTCGAATGTAATGCGGTATGCATCACCTGCAGTGCTTTGGATATCAGAACTTGTGATGGTCATTGTCTGAGTACCAGCAACCGCACTTCCAGTCGAAACAAGCTGGAAGTCAGCAAAATCGACCTCGACCGTGTCAGAATTTGAAGTTATGGTGAAGTCAAACTTGCCGTCTGTATCGGCTCCGCCACCAGCCGACGCGTTCATAATTTTAGTGTCATTGAACTCTGTAGTGGTTGCAACTCTATCAATTTCTGTAGCGAGTTGAGCGAACTCCAGGTTTAGATTCGTTAGATCGGAATCCGTATTGGTTGAGTTTTGGGATTGTATAGCAATCTCTCGCATTCTCTGGAGCATTGCATCAATCTCAATCGCAGCACCGTCTGCAGTCTGTATCATGGATATCGCATCATTGGCATTCTTTATTGCCATATTAGTGCCAGAAATTTGAGCATTCATCTTTGAAACGATGGCAAGACCAGCGGCATCATCTTGTGCTGAGTTAATTCTGCTGCCCGTTGATAGACGCTCCATAGTCTGGTTCATTGCGCGCTGATTTGAAGTCAGAGCATTGGCAGTCAAATTTGCTGCCGTGTTGGTATTAATAACAGTCATCTCTATATCCTCTTAGGGGTAAAAAACAAATTTTGGTACTAAATTTCGTGAAAAACATTTGTCGCTGAAAGGATAATCGGCAGCTGAAAAAAATACTTGAGTCCAAATTTGCCTACGACTTTGTCGGTAGCTTTAGAATTGGTGGTATCTAGAGAGGAGGGTGTGGCCAAGGCTGTGCCTTTAATTGCGAAAATAGCTGTACCAGAGACCAAAAAGCCTCCCATTGGGAGGCTTTACTGGCTTGGCTTACTAGGGGCCTCTATTAAAAGAGGGCTTTTGGGAAAGGCTTAGCCCTTCAGCAGGGACAGCACTGACTGGTTAGACTGATTAGCCTGAGCCAGCATAGCGGTACTTGCTTGCTGAATGATTTGGGTACGAGCCAGCTCAGTAGTTTCCTTCGCGTAGTCGGCGTCTTCAATGCGGCTGCGCGAGGCGGCGGCATTTTGTGAGCCATTGCTTAGGTTATCGATGGCGTATTCCAGGCGATTCATACCGGCACCAAAGATAGCGCGCTGAGCATTAATACCGTCTAGAGCGGCATCGATTTCAGCCAGGGCAGTATTGGCCGCTGTGTCAGTGGCAATAGAGAGGCCAGACATATCGCGACCATAGACACTGGTAATAGCGCTGAACCCGGCGGTTACCTCGGTAACGGCATTGGCAATATCAAAGCCGCCGTCATCGGCGGTAATGGTTGGGTTGGATAGTACCTTTTTGGCGTTTTCATAGGTAAAGACCAGGCCTTCGGCAACCGCATCAACACCGGCGTTCACTTCAGCCACTGTGAGCGGGGTCGCGTTGGCGACAACAGTTGGTGTGATTATCGAAACACCCGTGGTTCTGGCCGTAAATACAATCTTGTCTGCATCTGCAGCATCTACGGCTACGGTGAACGCAAAGGTACCATTTTGGTAATTAGCTTCGTTTTGAATGGCTGCAACCAGGTTTGCTCTAGTAGCTGCGTTAGTATTGTCACCATCGGTGATTTGGTCTATTTCAGCGGTGGTAATAGTGAGGTCAGTAGTACCGTCACTAATAGTATAGGCTGTGCCGGCTGTAGCGATTGCATCAACTGCGGCGTCAGCTACTCCAGCTACGTCAAAACTTTGAGCTTCGGTGGCCACTGCAGCTTGCTTGGACACTGTAAAGCCCAGACCTGCATGATCTGCATGGGAGGTAATAGCGCTGGCAAGGGCATCAATAGTGGTTACGCCACTGGCATCAACCGTAAGGCTATTTTCGCCATCGGAGAGCACTACATTGCCATCAATGGCAGCAACATTGGCATCTGAGAGGGCTGTTCTATAGATAGCAGCTACTGCACTGACAGATTTACCTTCAGTGGTGACAGTCATGCTGCCAGCTACCTGAACACCGCCATCAAGAGCGGTAAATGTAGGTGGAGTGGCCACTGCTTCAGCAGTTTTGTAGGTAAAGGCAATGCCTGTTCCCGCTGCATTGGCAGCCGCTGTGAACTTCAAGTGGCCATAAAGAGGGTGAGCCTGAATATCTGTTAGCAAATCTGCTGTACTAGTCGGAGTAGTATAGGCAGATGTCGAATAATCGAGGGTTATGGTAGTTGTGCCATCAGAAATATTTACCGCTTGGTCAATACCAGTAGCAGTTCCATCAGCAATAATCGAGTCGTATACAGCGGCTATATTAGTAGTAGGTGCATTAAGGCTCCAATCACCAAAGGACACATCCATTACCTGCTGAGCATTGGCGCCAATCTGATAGGTGGCTGTACCATTGCTGGCGGTACCGGCTGTGCCGTCAAGAATATTGTCACCGTTCCATTGGGAATTTTTGGCTACGCGAGCTATTTCATCTTTTAGCTGCTGGAATTCAAGGTCGAGGCTGCCCTGGTCAGTGGTGGTTACTGTACCGTTGGTCGCTTGCACTGCGAGTTCACGCATGCGCTGCATCATATTGCCTAGTTCAATCGAGGCACCGTCAGCGGTTTGAATCATGCTGATAGCATCACCGGCATTTTGAACCGCTTGGTCCAGGCCTTTAATCT
>Ga0209199_1006255_pt1 | contig 10088 bp, 15 predicted proteins | sample COGITO_mtgs_1105_7_FD_184805 | JGI IMG/M metagenome (GOLD analysis project Ga0209199, IMG submission 184805) | Pelagic marine microbial communities from North Sea - COGITO_mtgs_110523 (SPAdes) (version 2) | ecosystem: Environmental > Aquatic > Marine > Epipelagic ...
TTTAAATATATTCTTAGCCAAAGTAGAAGTTCAAGTGAGTGTTTCGGGCCATAGCTCTCGTGCTGAAGTTTCAGACGATATTAAAAACAAAAAAGCCTCTGCATACACTTACTACAACAGTCACCTTTTATATCTATCAAAAGAGCAACTGTTAGCCATGAAAACAGCTAACACTATCCTCTCTGTAAAACGAAATAACTAATGAGAACCACCCAAGACTTCGCAAATAAACCCAGGGTTGATGCTACTCGCCCCAAACTGCCATGGCTTAAAAAAGGGCTCGTGGTGGGGTTACTCATGGGACTTGTGGCGGTTTTAGGCTTGCTACTTTGGGAAAAATATTCAGTTGAAGTTAAACAACCCTTTATGGATCAAAATGCAACCCCAGTGATCAAGGCAGTGACTCAAGAGGCTAAACTCAAGCCAGAACCTAAGCTAAAAACTAAGGTAGCAATTAAGTTAGAAACTAAGGTTATTGAGCAAACTAGTGCGTCTGATTTCACTTATGGCACAATGCTGAAGCAAGCTGAGGTGACTCCCGCTTATGTTCCTGTTTATGAATCTACGCCCAAAGACCCCACTAAGAAAACCAGTCATGTTCTGCAAGTGGCATCATTTAAGTCTGAAGTCGATGCTAGAGCATTACAAAAGCGACTCATCAATAAAAAGTTAACCAATGTTCAAGTGACTCAGTCTAAAGCTAAGTTGGGTTCCATTTGGTACAGAGTAATGGTGGGTCCATTTCAGAATAGGTCAATGCTAAATAAAGCACAGGATATCTTGGTTCAAATGAACTTTTCACCCCTAGAGCGCAAGCAGTAGGGGCACGTATTGATGAACGAGAGAAAAAGCTAAGGGAAAAAGCTAAGGGAAAAACCAAGCAAAGCGTTATATGGCAATGAAGTTTATAAGCCATGGCTACATAGCTAAGAGAAGAAGTCCTCATACTATTGCGCAGAACATCCACTGAGCGTATGATTATGGTGTAACTTCTTGTTGAAGTTCAAGCACCGATTTGATCCAGATTGCGGGGTGCTATATAAATTACTGCTAAACCGGCCTTTACTTGACCCGATTTAGCTTGCCTTTGTCGGGTTTTTTATTGCCCGTATAAAAGTGCTTAAGACAAATTAACGGGAGATTATAATATGCTAGAAGGCAAAGATTTGTTGACCCTACACCTTATGACAGCAGAGGGCTTGATAGACCAGTTAACGGCACAGGAAAGTTCTATCTTGCACCTTGTCCGCCCAGGTGAGTTACTTGCATCTACCGGAATTGCTTTGGAAAAGGAACGACTGGATAAGATTGCGCAGGACTTAATAGCGGAAATAGACGCCCTTTCTTTAACAGAAGTTAATCTAATATAGATGCAGGTCAGAACTTAAAAAATTGAATGCGATTTAACCTTACTTGCGGCAAACAGCTAAAAAGGAACGATATTATGCCCGTCAGATATGTCACATACGCCAATGGTTTTACCGAAATCTTCGGTGACGACAGAACCCCTGCAGAAGAACGCGAATGGCTTAACAAAGCCAGTGGTGTTTCTAAGTTCCCGTCTGCGAATCATCGGGTAACTGTAAAATCTTTGGATAAAAAACCACCCAAACATCCACAAAAAAGTTAGATTTAATAGGCCATCTTCGAACTTATATTGAGCCTGCTAAGGTGTTCAATATAGGTAACAGATGGTTATAAAAAATGGTATTTGATCACCAGATTGTGCACCAGACATTTTGTCAAAGCACTAAAGAGGTAAGTTTATGAAGTTTGAACACAGATACACCGCCAAAACCATTCCCCAACTGCCGCCAGCAGAGCACTGTTTTTTGTGCGACATGCCCATGCAGGTGGCCCAAGGCCGGCCCATTGTGGCTACAAAATTATTGGGCATGCTTCTCACTACTAGTTATGTCTATGGTCAGCGGGGCAAGAGTTTTTATTTTTCAAGTCAGCTTAACCCATCATCTAATTTGTACTTGCAGTATTGGAGCGATACAGCACCAATGACCCCAGCACTTCTGCATCGGGCAAGGTCTGAATTTTTAGCAGACAGACACCCGTGGTTTTGCCATGTATGTGCCAAACGAAGTTGCCATACCTGTGGTGCAGCAATGGGGTATCCAATGGCCAGTGATGTGTTAAATGATGAGCACAAAATTGTGCACCTGCCTATTTTTCCCATTCACCCTGGTTGTGTTTCAAAAACCTGCGTTCATCACAGGCCGTTACAGTGATGGTTTGTCAGTGATGGTTAATAGTGAGGGTTGATGAGCGAGGTTTAAAACCTCTGTGGTTTTAAGCAGAGGCGATTATTATTCAACTTGCGTTGAGTCAGTTTTTTGTTGGCTTGGTCAACACATGGCATTTAATCACCAAATTGTGCGCCAGACATTCCGTCAAAGCACTAAAGAGGTAAGCAAAGATGAAAGCACCACCTATTCCTATGTCGCCTAATTTATTGCCACAGCAGCGTGTTGTGGCCGTTATTAATCTTCCACCACGCCCTGATGACATTGATGTCTGTTTGTATAGGACATACAAGCGCAAGCTGCCAAAGCTTCCATCACGCCAGGCTAAACACCTGTGCCAAGTTGAATGGGCTTGGAGCCCCATGCATAGCCGCATTAGTAACTATTTTATCCATAAAGGCCGCTCTTATTGGATATTATGGGAAAGCATCTTTGACGATGATAGGGGCTGGTACTGGCACATTACCGCATCAGTACCTCATAAAGGCTGTACCGAGTATCAAGCAGCAGTGCATTTGCTCAGCGCGAGTTGGCATAGTGAGCTAGGCGATATGGATTTGGACCAATTTCACTGGGTTAATCATCATGCCTTTCTTTCAGTGGCTGATCTGGCAGCTATAGCGAGAACCGTATGGAACTAAACTGGCCGGCAGAGGCGATTATTCTGCACCTTCCCCATGCGTCCACAGTTTTGCCCAAGGAGGCTGTGTTTCTGTTGGATGATGAAGCCTTAGCTTACGAGGTGGATGCCATGACAGACCACTCCACAGATCAATTATTCACTTTACCCGGTGCACAGCGTTGTGTCTTTCCTGTTAGCCGCCTAGTGGTGGACCCAGAGCGTTTTTTAAACGACCCCATGGAATCTGTTGGCATGGGTGTAGTTTACACCCACACCAGCTCTGGGGGTCTTTTAAGGCATGTGTCTGCGGTAAAACGGCAGGCACTAATTGACGCCTATTATCACCCCCATCATCAACAACTAACAGCCATGACGGGCAGGGCATTAGATACTTTTGGTCGCTGTTTAATTATCGACTGTCATAGCTTTCCAGCCACGCCATTGCCTTACGAAGTCAACCAAAGCCGGCCTGATATTTGTATTGGTACTGATGGGTTCCACACCACGCCCGAGTTAGGTGAGCAGATGAGGCAAAGCTTTTCAAAATTGGGGTATGAGGTGGCTATTAATACACCCTTTGCTGGCGCATTGGTGCCGATGCACTATTACCAAAAACAACCTCAGGTTCAAGCGTTGATGATTGAAATTAACCGGGGTGTGTACAATTCACCATTAAAATTACAGACGCTCAAGCGTCATTTGAGTCGAGTGTTAGCAAGCATTAGCCATAACGAATTACGGTGTTCTAAAACTTTGAGCAACCGTTTGAAAACAAACTAATTAAAGCAGAAGAGGTTTAAGACATGACACGTAAATATGATATGAGTGAGCTTGATGAAATAATAAAACTTGGTTTTAGAGAGCAATCAATGAATCCAAAAGGGCTTAATTCTTCCCACACACACGGTTATATATATCCTGCAGGTGATCCAAGAAATGAAGCTGCTGATGCGTGTTTAAACGTGTCGCCCAGGCAGCCTGATTGTGGATCAAGTAGGCCTCTTCGGCGCGTAACTAGGCGCAAATAGTTATAAATGCGGCACATCTGTATCTAACGCAAATATAGCTAATTAAAGCTCTGCTCACGGGACGTTGGGTTTATAGGTAGTTGCCGACAGATAGTGGACACTGATATGATAGTGTCAATTATTAGTTTACAAGCCGTGCTAGAAAATATGTCAAACGAACAAACATTTGCTTCTCGCCTCAAAGCAATCCGAGCTGACAAAGGTGTTGGAGTGCGAGAGTTAGGCCGCATGATTGGCAAAACAGGGCAGCACATCTCTAATATTGAAAAGGGCATCGCTAACCCTAGTGCAGAAGTTGTGGTCACCATTGCCAAAGCCTTGAGCACAGACGTTGATGAGTTGCTCCATTTAGCAGGTCAAGTAGACCCAGAGGTAGTGGGTGTTATTCAATCTAGCCCGTCGGCTATCCCTTCATTTCTGAGATCAGCCAGCAAACTTACAGAAGCTCAGTGGCTTGAAATGGAAGCCTATGCCAAAAAGCTTTCAGACAAAGACTAGGTGCTATGGAGTTCGAGTCACTCACCCCCAATGACATAGAGCAAAAAGCCAAACAGTTTCTTATTAACTACTTTGCTGCATGCAATAAATCCCTAGCAATACCCATTCCCATCGAGTCTATTGCAGAGCATTATTTAGGCTATAACATAGAAATTACAGATGAGGGTGTGTTTACTAATCCCCTGATACTGGGTGGAATTATTTTTGATCAAAAGAAAATCATGGTCAATGCAACTGCGGAAGCGCACGAGGGTCGTTACTCTTTTACGCTCGCTCACGAAGTAGGTCATCACGTGCTCCACAAAGCTATCTTTGAGTCTGCGAATAACGACAGAATGGTGTGTCGTGAAGATGCTAATAAGCCTATAGAAGAAAAGCAAGCTGATCATTTTGCTGGTGCTTTGCTAATGCCTGAAGAGCGAATTAGGCAACTGTATAAGGAACTAAAACTACCCCAAATGAGGCATTCAGGCAGAGCCATGAAGGCGATCGCTAGAAGTATGATGACTAAAGGTGGTTTTAGTAATGTTTCTAACCAGGCCATGATCGTGCGTCTCCAACAACTGGGTCTTACAAAAGAGACTGTTGTTCAGTTGATCTGCAGAAAGCTACTCCAATTGCTCAGGTAATAAGCCCCAGTTTATTGGCTGGGCTTTCTTCTTAAATCCCTCTCTATTTCCTCAGAGTGTTCGTTACATTTAACTCACCCATTCGGCCGGCTTTAGTTCAAAGTGTAAATTTACAGTTGACATACGTAAACTGTCAGTTTACACTTGCCATATTCAGATTAAAGGGTAGTTACATAATGTTTAAACGTCAGGTTTGGGAAGGTGCGCCTCAGCTAAAAAGAATTACAGACTTTCTCTCCAGGAAGTCTTTTGATGGCTTCACATCAAAAGATCTGTTCATTAAACAGATCGTTAAAAAGGGCTGGGGGCAGGACATTGCAGCACTATCGAATATGGCTGAAGCGCTGACTAATTTAGCCATTCAATACCCTCAACAGATGCCTAAATATAAGGTTCTTGTTCAGGAAGTAGCTCGTAGGGCGATGGACAAGAGTGTTATGCCATACAACAACAAGAGCCTCATGACAGTTAAAAATTTTGGCAAGCATGGTTATTACCTAGAACACATGAACATTATTTTAGGCGCATGTGGGCGCTGTGGTGTGCATGACTATAAAAACATTAATGCAGCGATTTCTCGTCATCTGGTAGACCTATCTATGGGGCAGAAAAATTTTCACGCCCCTCTAATGCCGCACGTCAAAATGCGCTGGTCAGCAGACCAGGCAGCCATTATTTATTCGGTGTGGCTATTTGATCAAAACTATAGCACTGAACTTCATCATGACCTCAAGGAAAAATGGCTAACCTATATGAGTCGGCACATGACCCACCTTGAGACAGGTCTTTTCGAAACCGAAGTCATGCGCAAAAAGGATTATTCATATGAGCCTAGGGGGTGTGCCATAGCCTACTTAATTCACTATATGAGTAGGTTTGCGCCCGATGTGGCTGCGAAGCAGTGGCGGTACTTTAATTTGTGCATGTCTACGAACCTAGCAGGTAAAAAGGGCTATCGAGAGTATTTACCCAGCTACCGTGGAAAGTGGACACCTGATTCTGGTCCTATTGTATTTGGTATGGGCATTGCGGCAACCGGACTCGCTCTTAATGCGGCCACTAGTGTAGGGGATGAGTACACAGCAGAGCAGCTAAAAGCGAGTGTTGGTGGGGTTATTAAGTTTTGTCGGTGGATTGATCATATTCCACTGTTATCAAAAGTATCGCGCATAGGGACAGACCTATTGGCCAGTGCAATCTATTTAAATGCTATTACTAAAATCAATTGGTATGGCGAAATTAGTGGTATCTCATCAGAGCTATCCCTTTCATTTAAGCAGGGTAGGGGTTCAAGCCACACAAATAAAAATATTAAAGTTTTAACTAAAGGAGCAAAACTACTGTGCTAACACTTTTAATCATATTTTTTCTTATATTCTTTTTCTGCTCAGCCTTAGAAATGTTAGCCGATCCCATTAAATATGAGGCAAAACAACATGAAGCAAGACAAAAGCGTAAAAAAGCGCAGAGAAAAAACGAGCCAAAAACAACTACAACCACTAACGGAGTATGAAAAATGATTAATTCAGGTTCAATAGGCATGCCACTACATTTTGGCAAAGTGCCTCATTTTCTCACAGAACGCATGGGTAATATGGGAAACGCAATTGTTGAGTCGATTATCTATAACTATGGGAAATCAGAAGTGCTCACACGAATGTCTGATCCTAACTGGTTTCAAGCCCTTGGAGCGGTCATGGGCATGCATTGGAACTCATCAGGTGTCACAGCCACTGTATTAGGTTCTCTGAAACCACATATTAACCCAAAGGCCCATGAGCTGGGCATCTACATACTGGGCGGGAAAGGTAAAAATGCCTATAACGTGCCCAAGCAGATTGATCGCATGTCCAATCGTCATGGTTTAGACGGTAAAGAACTGACTAGGTCTGCACGCCTCACCACACGGATTGATAACAATGCCATACAGGATGGTTTTGATCTTTATCAACAGCATTTTCTCGTATCTGACGAGGGTGAGTGGACCGCCATCAGCCAGGGTTTGAATAAAAGTACCCGCCGTGCAAGGCGCTACCACTGGCACTCTCCTACTGTGAGATCTTTTATAGAAGCTCCCCATACGGGCATTGTGGGCATAGAGGACCAAAGTGTTTTAAACCTAGTGGACCCATCAGCACAAGAGCTTCAGCAAAACATGGTGGCACTTACAAAGGAAAATACCAAGGAGCTAGCTGAACTGATTAAGCACAGTGAAATGCCTAATCGTCACGATGTTCGCAAAGAAGACATTAACACAGCCCGCTTAGCATCTGTGCTGGATTTAGCCTATAACAGGGACATTGAAAAGTTTGAAGACCTGGTAGATCTGCACGGTGTGGGGCCTAAGACCTTAAAGGCACTGGCTATGGCTAGTGAAGTGGTGCACGGCGACGCGACTCGTTTTGATGACCCAGCACGCTTCTCCTTTGCTGTAGGTGGTAAAGATGGGCGCCCACACCCGATCGATGAAAAGTCATTTGATGAGACTGTAGAAATGTTACAGAACAGCGTTGATATGGCCAAACTAGGTGATAAGGATAAGTCGGCAGCACTGAAACGTCTACATCGGCTTGCCGTAAAAGGTGAAACTAAAGGCATTCCTATGGACTTCGTTAGCGAACTCATTGAAAACGAGTGGAAAGATGCTGAGAAGAACGGTGGTAAAACCTTTATGGGCACTGTGGTTAAGGGTTTAACTCGTAAAATAATGGATACGCAAAACGGATTGCTTTATGGAAAAGATAGCGACAAGTAGGGGCTACGACCCTGTCGCTCTAGCTGTGGCCACCGAGCAGGTGGTCGTGGCTGGTAACCAGCGCAAATACGTACAATTAGGGCGCTCCCTTAGATTTTATGGTGGCACTACAAGTGCCACAGAGGTGGGCTGTAACCTTCGATGTAAGTTCTGTTTTAGTGATAAACCAGTATGGAAACCTAAGCAAACCGGCAAGCTCTTTACCCCTCAGCAGGTATTTGATGGATTAGCTAAGAATGCTCGTAAGCATGGCCACACCACCATATCAGCGTCTGCGTCAGAGGGCACCATAGGCAAAGAACATCTGTTTGAACTTTTGGACCTAGTAGAGGAGAGTGAGTTCGTTTACGTACTAGAAACGAATGGTATGACACTGGGACAGGATAAGAAGTACTGCGAACAGTTAGCGAAGTACAAAAAGCTCCATGTAAGAGTGTCCATCAAAGGCTGTAACGAGGATGAGTTTCATAGGCTTACAGGGGCTCAAAAAAGTGCTTATAAGCTGCCCTATAAAGCTTTAGAAATGCTTATAGAGGCTGGAGTGTCGTGCAATGCCTGTCTTATGGTGTCCTTTTCAACTGAAGAGACCATTAAGGCAGCTAAAGCGCGCCTGGTGGCCGTGCATGCAGGAATTTTAAAATCGTTAGAACTGGAGAAAATTAAGCTGTTCCCTAAAGTAAGGCAACGTCTGGCAAAGTACGGCCTACTCACCACAAAAACGAGTTAACTAAAGAGGAATAAGCCATGTTTGAAACCTTATCAAGTTCTGTGATGAGCCTTATTGCTCTTGTTGGATTCTTCAGTGTCACTTTTTATGGTTGTGAAACAAGGCACAATACACAGCATAGCAAGGGCAAGCGAGGTGCTGAGTTTGATCACACTGATGCTAGGGGGTTAGGGCTGTTAATGATTCCCATTACACTGATGATCATTTGTGGGTGTGTGGCAGTGGTCTTCCATACTCTAGCGTGGTTTATAGGGATCTTATCGTCTTTATAACTGAGTTGAGCAGGACAAAATATAAAAATTGATAACCTTAAGTAGAGCAATTATATGAATTTTAAAACGATAGCCATTTGGGCCTTTCTCATTTTTTTAATGGCAACTGATTTTACTGGAGTTGCTATTACTATTATTGTCTTGTGGGCTATGGCAGAATTGCTTGATTTTGCTGGAACAGATCCGTTGGTTTGGGAAGATAGGCAAAGACAAAAAAGGCAAGGAGGTAAAACTCACTTGCAGATGACCGAAGCAGCATTAAACAAAGCTGAAAAAGCGATGAAGGCTGGAAAAACTGCTGTGGCCATAGCTATAGTAGAAAAAGCAGAAGATTTTTTAAATCAAAATGTGGGGCCACTAGATATTGAAAAAAAAGAAGAAAGAGAATTAATTGCAAATTTTAACAAGAAGCATGGCAAAAAGCTTGGTTGATTAGGCATCTGCCTTGCAAACTAAGACTTTGACTCAGCGTCTAGTATTGGGTACAAATCACCAGAAAAGTATTCCATATAATGTGTGGTTAGTTTATCAATGCCTTGATTTTTTAACTGGAGATCCGTTAGTTTGGAAAGAAAATCAACAGGAACAGCGGGCTTTTGGTAAAGAGAAAGCCAAAGCGAACTGCAGCTTTTACCAACATAAAGCTTGCAGGAGTAGTTGTCTTAAAAAAGACGTCTCAACAGTAGTAACCCTGAAGATCGTTGGCTGATTCAGTCACTGATGTAAAACCCTAAGGTCATTAGGCGCTATTTTCGTATTTGAAATAGCGCAGTGGCCATGAATTATAGGCTAGAAGTGGTATTAATGAAGACGAGAGGTTTGGTCTTGGCCATCATAGCCCTATTATTGATGGTGTCTTTTAAGGTGTGGTCCCATGGTGGTCGCCTTAACTCAGAGGGCTGCCATAATGATACAAAAGCAAAGCAATACCATTGTCACAAGGCCAATGCTAAAGCCGGTGAAAAAACTGATGATATAGGTAATAAAACCTTGGGGCAAAGTAGCTTATCGGGCATTTATAACCGTGATCATTGGAGTTTTCGATCGTCTGCATCGCCTTTATCAAGTTCACTCGTAGGTTGGTATACGGGAGTGAGTGGTAACGCCACTGATGTGGATCATGTGGTGGCTTTAAAAGATGCCCACCTTTCTGGTGGCAAGGGCTGGAACTTTGTGCAGAAACGCGCCTTTGCCAATGATCCATTGAATCATGTGGCCGCAGTACCCTATGTAAACCGCACGTTAAAAAGTGCCTTTAAGCCGCTAAAATTTATTACTAAGCTGCGTCATTCAGGTTATCGC
>Ga0209199_1006258_pt1 | contig 10085 bp, 10 predicted proteins | sample COGITO_mtgs_1105_7_FD_184805 | JGI IMG/M metagenome (GOLD analysis project Ga0209199, IMG submission 184805) | Pelagic marine microbial communities from North Sea - COGITO_mtgs_110523 (SPAdes) (version 2) | ecosystem: Environmental > Aquatic > Marine > Epipelagic ...
TTTGCAGATGGTTTCGTCTGACCACGCGCCCTACCGCTATGACGAAACAGGCAAACTGTCTGCCGGTCCAAATGCTGCGTTCCAAGACATCGCGAATGGTTTGCCGGGGTTGGAAACCCGCCTGCCCTTGCTCTTTGATGCCATCATCAGCAAAGGACGCGGGACGCCCCAGGAATTTGCCCAACTCACCGCAACGGCCCCTGCCGATGTTTACGGGCTGCCCAAAAAAGGGCGTCTCGAGGTTGGGATGCATGCTGACATCACCCTTTGGGACCCCAAAAAATCCATCACTTACGGTGAAAACGATCTACACGACAATGTCGGGTATAACCCTTGGGTTGGCCGCACGGTCACCGGCTGGCCTACGGATGTCTGGCTGCGCGGGCAGCACATCGTCCGCGATGGCAGCTTTTCCGCCAATCCCGGATCAGGCGCGTGGATTGACAGGCCTGCGCTGGCAACACCGCCAACCAGACCACAACGCGAAGGATAGATATGCCCCGCCCAGATACACCGAATTCCCTTGCGATTACTTTTCTGTATTACCGAGACCTGCCAACGGCGATGCGGTTCTACGAAGATATCCTTGGCCTGCCATTGGCGATCGACCAAGGCTGGTGCAAAATCTATGAAATCTGCCCCGGCGCGCACGTGGGGCTGGTGGACGAAACGAAGGGCATGAACAAATGGCAGCCCATCAAGACGGTGCAACTGTGCATTCGCTTGCCAGACGTTGATGCCTGGTATGCCTACGCCAAGGAAGAAAACCTCAGCGACCTGTCCGAACTGTTCGTCAATGACGAGATCGGCATTCGCGCCTTCGTCTTCAACGATCCAGAAGGCTATCAGGTCGAAATCCAGACAGCGACGCGAGAAGGCGCATGAGCGGGGACACCCTGATCGTGATCAACCCAAATTCGTCACAAACCGTGACGGACGGGATCAAACTAGCGCTTGATCCTTTGCGCGGGTTTCGCACCCCGATCCGGTGCCTGACCTTAGCGGAAGGTCCACCCGGCATCGAAAGCCAGCTGCAGGCAGATTTGACCATCGGCCCTATGTTGCGCCTTGCCGCAGCCCAGAAAGACGCCGCGGGTTACGTCATCGCCTGCTTTGGTGATCCGGGGCTGCATGCACTGCGGGACCAGACCACACTGCCCGTCGTTGGCATTCAGGAAGCTGCCGTGATGACAGCACTTACGCTTGGCCAACGCTTTGGTGTGATTGCGATCCTGCCCGCCTCAATCCCGCGTCATCTGCGCGCCTTTGGCGCGATGGGCGTTTTGGACCGTTTGGCCGGTGATCGGGCCTTAGGGCTGGGCGTGGCGGATCTTGCGGACCCAGACAAAAGCCTTGCAGCGATGATCGCCACGGGCAAACGCCTGCGCGATGAAGACGGCGCCAATGTCCTGATCATGGGCTGCGCGGGCATGGCCCACTATCGCGCCATACTCGAAACCGAAACCGGTCTGCCTGTGGTCGAGCCTTGTCAAGCAGCCGCAGCGATGGCCCTGAGTCAGATCGCATTGAACCTCAGCCACAAAGGAACACCTGATGCTTGATGAAACTGCCCAAGGGGTCTTTACCATTGCGGTCACTCCGTTCCTGCCAGACGGCGCATTGGATTGGGACAGCATCGACCGCATGGTTGATTTCTATATCGAGAAAGGTGCGACCGGCCTGACCATTCTTGGAATGATGGGCGAGGCGGGGAAACTGACAGCAGAAGAATCCGTCGCAGTTGTGAAGCGTGTCACGGCACGCAGCACTGTACCAATCGTCGTCGGTGTCTCTGCCCCCGGCTTTGCTGCAATGAAAACCCTCAGCGATGCGGCAATGGATCTTGGCGCCGCAGGCGTGATGGTGGCCCCACCCGGTAGCCTGAAAACCGATGACCAAATCCTGACCTACTATCACAATACCGCCGAAGTGCTGGGCGACGCCCCTTTCGTGTTGCAAGACTTCCCGTTGGTCACAAACGTCGTCATCCCTACCAAGGTCATCCTGCAGATCGTGGAAGACTGCCCCACCTGCGTGATGCTGAAACACGAAGACTGGCCGGGGCTGGAAAAGATCAGCGCGCTACGGGCGGCCTCTGATGCGGGCGCGCGGCGCATATCAATTCTGTGCGGGAACGGCGGGCTCTACCTTCTCGAAGAAATGCTACGCGGTGCCGACGGAGCGATGACTGGTTTTGCCTATCCTGAGATGATGGCGCAGGTCGTCGCGGCCTACCGGACAGGTGATCTTGACCATGCGCGCAACATCTTTGACGCTTACATGCCGATGGTCCGTTATGAAGCACAGCCGGGTCTGGGGTTGGCCATCCGCAAATACACCTTGGCCCAGCGTGGGGTCATCGCACATGACATGGTGCGCAAACCCGGTGGCACGTTAAGCGCGGCAACAAAAGCAGAGGTCGACGCACTCGCCAAGCGGCAGCAGGCAAAGTTGCTAGAAATAGGTCTGTAGCCAGAAAACCTAAGAGAAATGGCGCACCCGAGAGGATTCGAACCTCTGGCCTCTGCCTTCGGAGGGCAGCGCTCTATCCAGCTGAGCTACGGGTGCTTGACTGCGTCTATAACGGCGCCGTTTGTGGGTCGCAACGGCAAAGTCGGGTCAGGTGAAACTTGATCCACCTTATGCAAAAAGATCGTGGCACAGCTCTAGGGCGTCGATCAAAACGTCCACCTCATCGGTGGTGTTGTACATTCCGAAAGACGCGCGGCATGTGGCCCCCACGCCCATGTGCTCCATCAATGGCATCGCGCAATGGGTTCCGGCGCGCACGGCCACACCCTTTTTATCCAATACGGTCGAGATATCATGCGCATGTGCCGCACCTTCAAGCGTGAAGGAAAAGATCGCACCTTTGGTCGCTGATTGCCCTTGGACGTTCAGCCAGTTCAGCCCATCAAGCCTGTCACGGGCATAGTCGCGCAAGTTTTTCTCATGCGCTGCGATATCGGCCATGCCGACATCCATCATGTAATCCAACGCCACACCCAGGCCGATTGTCTGCACAATCCCCGGCGTTCCGGCCTCGAACTTCATTGGCGGGTCATTCCATGTCACTGTATCGCGGGTCACATCACGGATCATATCACCGCCACCCATGAAGGGGCGCATTTCGGCCATGCGGGCCTTGTTGACATAGATGGCACCTGAACCCGAAGGGCCATAAAGCTTGTGCCCTGTAATCGCGAAGAAATCACAGCCGAGATCGGCAACATCCACGGGCATATGCACGGCAGACTGGCTGCCATCCACCAAAACGGGCACGCCTTTGGCATGGGCGCCAGCGGTGATGGCTTTGACGTCAACGACAGTGCCCAAAACGTTGGACATATGGGTCACAGCCACCAGTTTTGTCTTGGGACCGATGGCATCAATCACCTTTTGCGGATCCAGATCGCCGTTGGCATCCACATCGACCCATTTGATTACGACACCCTGCCGTTCGCGCAGAAAATGCCACGGCACGATGTTCGCGTGATGCTCCATGATCGACAGAACGATCTCGTCTCCGGCTTTCATGCGGGGCATGGCCCAGCCATAGGCCACCATATTGATGCCTTCGGTAGTACCGGAGTTGATGATAATGTCATCCTCGGACGGTGCATTCAAAAAGCGGGCAATCTTTGCGCGTACACCTTCGTATTTCTCTGTCGCCAGATTGCTAAGATAGTGCAGTCCGCGGTGCACATTGGCGTATTCTTCCGCATAGCCGCGCGTCACTGCATCGATAACAACCTGCGGCTTTTGGGCGGACGCGCCATTATCAAGGTAAACCAGCGGTTTGTTATTCACTTCACGCGCTAGAATAGGAAAATCGGCCCGAATTTTCGCCACATCATAGGTCATACCATATCTCCCGCTGGGCCGACGCCCAGAATAGCCAGCAGGATGCCCGCCAACAGAGCAGTGCCGATCAATGCCATCATGATGGCGACTAGTGATTTTCCAAGGTTGTTAAAGCCCTGCAGAACATTCACAAAATTCATGAAACACCAGATCAGTGCTCCCAAGGACAGTAGCCCGAAAATCGAGGCTATTGCCGGACTGATGAGCACAAGCACCAGTTGGACCGCCTCCAGCGTCAGACTAATAGACTGAAACCAGACGATTATCGCCAGTGTGCCATGCAACGTGCCATCGCCGCCCATGATCTCGCCTGCGTAAAACACGCCAAATACGAAGAGGCCCAAGAAAATCCCGATAATGGCTACGAAACCAAAAGGAGATAGGGCAATCGCCTGTTCCTGAAACACAACTGGCGCGGGCGAAATCAACTGCAACAGCACCACAAGGATCACATTGAGGATGGCAACCAGCGCCAGCGCCGTCCACAGCGCATCGCGCGGCAAATTCATATCAATGACTTTGCGCGCACTCTCTGAGGGCTCCATGATGCTGGTCCAAACGGCACGCATCCAGGTTTGAAAATCAACGGTCATGGTCTGCTTTCTGCTTCGCGCAAGCTTTGAACCCATATCAAAAGAAACACAACTGCCCCGATCGCGCCAACAAGGACGGCCTGCGACCCCGGCCCGATCAATCCACGTACAAGCCCGTAAAACAAGAACAACGGCGAGGTTGCAAGCAGCGTCCAAAACAAGGCAAGTCGCGCCGTGTACCAGCTGCCTTTACCGCCAAGAATCTTGGCGACCAGATGCGACAGTGCGGCCACCCCGTACATAAACAGCGGCAAAATGATCACCGCTCCAAAGAAGGTATAGGTCATCATGCCTTCAAAGTTCATGTCTGCTGGCCATGGCGAAGGCTCAAACCCTTCAGCGACACGGCGCAGGCGCGGCCATTGCGCCACGAAGATCAAAAAGCAACTGACCATCAAATAGACAATCGCTCTGTCCTCGCGCCGCCCTTGAGCCAGCAAATCGCGCATCACAGCACGCGGTCTGCGCCAAGTGCGCACTATGTCATTGGTGACGGGCACTACCGGTGCCGCGTCAGCCAGCCTTCCAGCCGGGCCCGCAAGTCTTCTGCCAATCCTTCGTCTTCGATCTCTTCCAAAGCTTCTGCCAAGAAAGACAACGTCAACAGATTCCGCGCATCATCGTGAGATACACCACGCGAGCGCAAATAAAACAAAGCCGTTTCATCAATCGCGCCAGAGGTGGAACCGTGTGAACAGGCCACGTCATCGGCATAAATCTCAAGCTCAGGCTTGGCGAGGAACTGGCTGTCGTCATCTAGCAAAAGTGACTGGCTGATCTGATAGCCATCGGTCTTTTGCGCGCCTTCCTTCACCAAGATCTTACCCTGGAATACGCCTGTCGCACCGTTGCGCAGCACCTTCTTAAACACTTGCCTGCTTTCGCCGTTCAGCGCGTCATGCGTGACAAAAACCGTGTCATCGTGGTGGAAGTCCTTGCCGTCGCCAACGCAAACGCCTGCCACATGGGCCACAGCATCATCGCCAACGATCTCTAGAATACATTCGTTTCGCGTCAGAACCCCATTGAAAGTCAGTGTGAAAGATTTAAACGTCGAATTCGCAGCAATCCTTGCAAAACAATGCGTTACAGCGCGACGCTCATGATCGCGACCTTGCGCGCGTACATGGTGGAACGTCCCACCTTCGGCGACCTCGACCTCCAACTGCTTGGAAAAGCGCGCGGCAGCAGGACCTGTTTCAAGTAAAGTCACCTCTGCGCCCGCTTCGACCTTCACCAGATTGTGCAACATCGCATCAGAGGACGCATCATTGTGCAGATAAATAAGGTTGATCGGTTTGGATGCCTTACCCGTCACGCGGATCACGATGCCATCGGTTGCCAATGCGGTATTCAGCGCTGCCAAAGGGCGATGAACCGGGTTTTGGCCACGCGTTTCGAGCACGCCATACAGATCTTTGGCCCAGTGAATATCGGTGTCCATTGCGTCAGCTAGGCGTTCAATCTCAACCCCTTCTGCAGCCAAATCATCAGAGGCCTCGGCATCAAAAACACCGTCAACAAAAACGACTTTGACACGATCGACATCCGCAAACAGCGGGGCTTCGTCAGTGATAAAAACCGCCGCATCTGGCGTTCCGGCCGCTGTCAGCGATGTCGGATCAGTGTATTTCCAATACTCATCCCGCTTTGTAGGCAAGCCCATCTGACGCACACGCGCCATCGCATCGGCACGCACGGCATTTCCCCAAGTAGCCCCTTGCGGGACCACGACATCAGCCAGGCGGGCCTCTGTCGTATCCATTTTCTGTTTCGCCAGTGCCATTAGGCCACCTCTGCCAGAATATCAGCATAACCATTGTTTTCGACCTCAAGCGCCAGCTCGGGGCCACCCGATTTGACGATACGGCCGTTGGCCATAATGTGAACGATGTCCGGCTTAATGTGGTCCAGCAAACGCTGATAGTGCGTGATAACAAGGAAAGAACGGCCCTCGGAACGCAGTGCGTTTACGCCTTCAGCCACCAGCTTCATCGCATCAACATCGAGACCTGAATCTGTCTCGTCCAAGATGCACATTTTCGGTTCAAGCATCGCCATCTGCAGAATTTCGTTGCGCTTTTTCTCGCCACCAGAGAACCCAACGTTCACTGGGCGCTTCAGCATATCCGCGTCGATTTTCAGGTCCTTAGCCTTTGCGCGGACTTCTTTAAGAAAGTCACCGGCGCTCAGCTCTTCTTCGCCGCGCGCTTTGCGCTGTGCGTTCACCGCAGTACGCAAGAACGTCATGTTGCCCACACCGGGAATTTCCACAGGGTATTGGAACGCAAGAAACAGGCCCTTGGCGGCACGATCTTCCGGCTCCATTTCAAGTAGATCATCGCCTTCAAGCGCGGCTGATCCAGCCGTGACTTCGTAGCCGTCCTTGCCAGACAGCACATATGACAGCGTCGACTTGCCAGAACCGTTTGGCCCCATGATTGCATGGACGGTGCCGGGTTCGATTTTCAGATCAACACCCTTCAAAATCTGCTTATCTTCTTCTTCCAGTTTGACCTCTAGGCCTTTGATTTCTAACATGAGTTTCTCCTAAAGATAAGTGTGTTCGACAACGCAAAACACCCCGATGCGGAAGGATCTGCCGGGGTTATAATTGCGATGTGATGTGGGGGTTACAGGCCGAAAACGGACCCGCGATAAACGATTGAATGCTGTGTTGTGGTGTCCATAACCTCGGCTACATGCTCTGCCGTGTAGATATAGGCCATCTGTTCGGGCCAGCGCCAAATCAGATTGTGACCTGCGACCATCATCACTGCGATACCCGCGACCTGCCCAATCCGTTCCAATACTCTCCGGCGATCCAAAATCGCGGCCAGCAGCAACATGGCCCAAAATGCCATGAACAACTCCACATACATTACCACATCTGTATTTTCGGCCAGACCGAAATACCGAATGCGTACGACTTCTGCGAACATCAACGCAATCGCGCCGATAATCATCGAAACGATGAATTTGCCCAAAAACGAGTCTTCGTCCTCGTTGGTTTTGGCTTTCTTGATTTGATCGCGCGCTACGCGCTTGGGAATATGCATGCCCAGATCGGGATCGTAATAGGACTTGTTGCGCGGATTGCTGATATTCTTCACGCGCCTGTTGAAGTCGTTGATATCCTGTTTCATCACAGCCATGCGCCACGGTCCCATCCATTGCCTTATCAATGATTAATTTCATCGAATTTAGGCAATAAATGGGCCACGGCGTGTCAGGCACGCGACAAATATGCGGATCAGCGCTGTACATGATCAGCCAACAGAACCCTCAAGCGAGATCGCGACAAGCGCCTGAGCTTCCATAGCGAATTCCATCGGGAGGGCTTGCAGCACTTCTTTGCAGAACCCGTTGACAACCAAGGCCACTGCCTCTTCCTCGTCCATCCCGCGCGAGCGGCAATAGAACAGTTGATCATCATCCACCTTGGATGTCGTCGCCTCGTGTTCGACGCGGGACGAATTATTCTTGACCTCAATGTAAGGCACCGTATGCGCCCCGCATTTATCGCCAATCAGCAAGCTGTCACACTGGGTATAGTTGCGCGATGATTTCGCCTTGGGATGCATAGAAACAAGACCGCGATAGGTGTTCTGTGCCTTGCCTGCGGAAATCCCCTTAGAAACAATTCGAGATTTCGTGTTCTTACCCAAATGCACCATCTTTGTGCCGGTATCGGCCTGCTGCATGTTGTTGGCAATCGCGATCGAATAGAACTCGCCCTGGCTGTCATCGCCGCGCAGGATGCAGCTTGGATACTTCCAAGTTACAGCAGAGCCGGTTTCAACCTGCGTCCACATCACCTTAGATCGATCGCCACGGCAATCCGCCCGCTTGGTCACAAAGTTATAGATGCCGCCCTTGCCGTCTTCATCACCTGGATACCAGTTCTGGACAGTGGAGTATTTCACCTCAGCGTCCTCTTCGATGATGATCTCAACAACCGCCGCGTGCAGCTGTGCAACATCCCGCTTTGGCGCTGTGCAACCTTCAAGGTAGGACACGTAAGAGCCTTTGTCGGCAATGATCAACGTACGCTCAAATTGGCCCGTATTCTCGGCATTGATGCGGAAATAGGTGCTCAACTCCATCGGGCAGCGTACACCCGGCGGAATGTAGACGAAAGAACCGTCTGAGAAGACTGCCGAATTGAGCGTCGCATAAAAGTTGTCAGACGCAGGCACGACGGTGCCCAAATACTTCTTCACCAGCTCAGGATGATCGCGGATCGCTTCTGAAATCGAGCAAAAGATCACACCAGCCTTCTTCAGCTCCGCCTGAAAAGTCGTACCAACAGAAACACTGTCAAACACCGCGTCGACAGCGACCTTGCGGCCTTCGGCTGGCATGTCCTCAGCACCTTCAACACCTGCCAAAATAGCCTGCTCTTTCAAAGGGATACCAAGCTTAGCGTATGTCGCCAGCAGTTTTGGATCAACCTCGTCAAGGGACTTTGGCTTGACTTCCATGCTCTTGGGACGGGCATAGTAATAGATATCCTGAAAATCGATTTCTGGATAATTGACCATCGCCCATTTAGGCTCGTTCATCTTGCCCCAACGCTCGAACGCGGACAGACGCCACTCAGTCATCCACTCGGGCTCTTCATTCTTGGATGAGATCAGGCGCACAATATCGGTGTTTACGCCTTTTGGCGCATACTCCATCTCGATCTCGGTTTCCCAGCCGTACTTGTAGTTGCCTGAGAGCTCCTTCACCGCATCCACGGTGTCCTGATCAACGCCTTCTTTGACCTCTACGGTGTCCAAAGCTGTCATATGTTCATCCTCTCAAGCAGCGCGACGTCGCGCTCGTTTATCGCTCCAGGCCTGCACAAAGCGCATGACCTCATCTTCCGTTGTGTCGATGCCCAGTGACACGCGTATCGCGCTTGATGCCACATCATCGTTTAATCCCAGCGCTTGCAGCACCCGGCTTGTCTTCACCTTGCCGCTCGAACAGGCAGAGCCCGCCGACACAGCAAAACCAGCCAAATCCATCGCCATCACTTGCGTTTCGCCTTTCCATCCGGGCGAAGCAAAGCAGCTTGTATTGGGCAAGCGTTCAAGACCTTTCCCGACAAAAATAGTACTCTTTTCGGCAGCCTCAATGGCTGTTTCTAGAATATTTCTAAGTTTGGCAACCCGGTCCCATTTCTTAGCGGCCAAATCAGCCTGAGCAGCCGCTGCAGCAGCGCCCATCCCAGCAATCGCAATCACGTTTTCTGTGCCCGAACGGCGACCCATCTCTTGCCCGCCACCTTTAATTTGCGCTGCAACATCAGTGCCTTGGGGGAATATCACCGCGCCGATGCCCTTTGGGCCGCCAAATTTATGCGCCGACAAAAGCACCATTTGCACACCCGCCCATGAAAATGCAAAAGGCACTTTTCCAAAGCCTTGGGTGATATCGCTCACAGCTAACCCCTGCGGCAAGTCATGCACGATTCCGGTTTCCGAATTGGCCAGTTGCAGCGTCGATCCTGCCGGATCATCCACCTGTACAGCGCCCTCCACGACAGGCAAACACGGATCAATCCAGGCATGCACGGCGTCATGTTCAATCGGGGCCGCCTTCAGCCCGCGCCCTGCGAGCGCCAATGCCGCAGCCTCC
>Ga0209199_1006259_pt1 | contig 10085 bp, 10 predicted proteins | sample COGITO_mtgs_1105_7_FD_184805 | JGI IMG/M metagenome (GOLD analysis project Ga0209199, IMG submission 184805) | Pelagic marine microbial communities from North Sea - COGITO_mtgs_110523 (SPAdes) (version 2) | ecosystem: Environmental > Aquatic > Marine > Epipelagic ...
TTTGTCCTCGAATACCCGATCAACACCAGACATATCCTGACGATCCAAGTTTTGATCAATTGTGCTTACTCTGCGATATCCAACTTTCATAACAAACTCCCGTGTAACAACTATCTCTAGAGTCTATATGGAACCATCCAAAGGACAACCTAAACCTATGTTTTATTGGAAGTAATGTAACATTTATCGTGTATCATTTATCTACACTTAAATTATACGCCTTCTAAATGTTGCAAAAGAACTAGGATTAAATCTGTCGTCAGTTAATCTGGTTCCTAACAAGCAAGGAAAAGTACTGGATGATAAATTTGAAGTTCAAATCTACGGAAGCAGCATTTGAATATGCGCAAGAGTATTTTGGAGATAATTATGTCAACTCGCAGTAACGATTATAATAGCGGTATTGAGTTCCTGCGAAATAATTCAGAACTTTTTGAGCGTATGTATGACAGATTGGGATATCTAGAGCAGCGTCAACGAAATGCTGATTTTCAAGCGTTTGTTTCGACGATAGTAGGACAACAACTGTCAGGCAAAGCGGCGGATACAATCTACTCACGCTTACTTACATTGCTATCTAATGACAGAAGTCCTCAATCATTAAATTTAAAGACAATTGATGAATTGCGAAGCGTCGGTATTTCTAACGCAAAAGCACGCTACATATCAATGCTGGCAGAAAAATTCATAGAGAACCAGATAAGTATTGAAGGCTTAAATCTGAGCACTGACGAAGAGCTTTATAAGAAACTTAATGATATAACTGGTATTGGACCTTGGTCAGCTCGCATAATTATGCTTTTCAATTTCAACAGGCTCCAAGCTTTTCCATTTGGAGATGCTACACTCGAACGAGCTTATCAAAGTTTAACCAAAAATGATCTTTCATTACTGAACGAAGATGTTGAAAAATGGCAGCCATATTCTGGGATTGTTGCGATGTATCTGTGGTCATTTGTCGACGACATTGGACTGGATGATACAGTCTAGTTGCGACAGTTAATTGCTCACATGCCTATTGTAGAAAATTACTTATTTTATGCTGTTTGTGCTGTCCATTCAGCAAAAAAGATAAATAAAAGTATGAAACAACTGAACGAGAGAAAACTGATCAGGCAGGACTTGGATCGCATAGCAAGATCAATGCGTGAAGAACTGCCAGCAAAAAATAAAGCAGAACTTGGTTCTGCTTTTGATGAACTGAAATCAAAAGCGAAAAATGTTTCTGGCGATAATCTTTCAGACTGGGACAAAGAGAGTCTGAGGCTGGCAACTGAATTTGTGGATGAAGAAAACATAAATGAATTTCGCAGAGCAATATACAGAATTTTAGAACTCGCCGGATTATCTCCAGAAATGGAACAGCAGATTTATCAAAGACAGAAAATTGAACGACAAAAATTGAACACAAAATAATAATTAATAAAATGCTAATAGAAAACTAATACAGAACCCTCACATACTCCCCCCATAACGAACTAAACCAGAAACAGGTTGTGAACCCTGAAACAAACATCATCTGCAGGGAGCGTGTTGCGCAAATTACTAAGAAATAGATTTGCGCTTCATTGAAACTATCGCTTGGTGTTGAGCGAATAAGAAGTCGTTGTGGCTTCGCAAATACAACACGACGGAGGTTATAAAATCTGTTGATGGCACTAAGGCAGATATAAAAAAATAAACGCATTTTAGGTGAGTGTAAGGATAGCGCACTCTTAACAACTTCGGACTACGCAACTCTGAAAGTTGCTGAAAAATACCTAATGACTTGAAGTCTCAGATGACGGGAAATGAGTTACCATCTTCGGATGGTGACCTGTGTCTAAAATCAAGGAAATGAGCATTAAGATTAAATAGTAAAAATATTAAATTATTAGAAAACTACCATCAAGTGAAGTGAATACTTTGCGAAGCAACGAATGAACAGAACGCAGATGGTTGCTCTCTTTGAGAGCATAAAACATTAAAACAAAGGATATTAAATGACAACATTTACAGAAAGCATTTACTTAAAATTAAACACTATAAGACCACTATCCACTGATGGCTTTTCAATTGAATGGTTAGGTCAAAGCAGGAGTTATTATTCATCAAATAAAGCACGAGGATATGAAGCAAGTAATGGTGCATTGGTTAAACTAATGAACAAGCTCATTGAACAATACGAAGTCTTAATGACCAATAATAGTGACCATCAATTACTGACCAACGCAGCAAAACAATATGAGGCATTGGCTGCAGAAGTTGGTGCAGAAATTGCTCATCGTTCAATCAAATCAAATATCGCTAACTCGTCAGTGAAAAAGATGCTTCACCGAATTATTGCTGAATTAAATGAGCAAGCAAGCCCAAGTCATCCACCAATTATAATATGCTGATCAGCAAATTTAGTATTAAATATTTAAGTCGCTGTTTCTTACAGCGGCTTTTTTGTGTCTCTTCGCCTGTGAACAATTGCTAATAAAAATTTATTCTCTAAATTTATTATCAATGTTTTAGGAGATTGTTGTGTCTAAAAAAAATAAACCCGATCTGCGAGATAGGAAAGTCTCGCCAGATGCTAAAAGAGTCCGGCTGAGGGGTGAAAAAGGAAGCGATCAAAATACGCTACGCAACACTCTCTATGCTTATCTGAAGCAACGACTGACCGATGCAAATGAGCAAGCGATGTACTTTGAGATTATCGCTATATGTGACCAGTTAATTACAGACAGAATTGAAGCATACACTCAATATTTATTGTTTGATGACGACAGTGAATTTCCAACAGAAAGCATAGGTACTGCTCTTCAATTTATGGGTACAGCAGTCAAAGACAAAGCACCTGAAGTCAGAAGAAATGACGAGTACAAGATGCTCTTCAAAAGACTAGAAGGATTTTCAGCAATGCGTAATGAAGTTTTGCACGGATTCATTTTAGTAAAAAATGTTGCGACTGATATTTCACTAGCTGAGCGTATAGAATGGGCAGAACATTCCTGTGAAGTTGGTAATAAACTTGTATCAGATTGGTCTTTTTGGGTCAGAAAGCAAATTGATCAGAAAAAATTGGAGAACGTATTATGACTGCGGTTTCTGTTTTAGACGATCGTTTGACTCAATTACGCGGTGATGCGTCAGAGCAGGACCGTGTCTATCAATCATCAAAACAAAAACTCTACGGAATGTTAGTTGATACATATTTGTGGTGGCGTGAAGCACGGCTAAAAGATGGCTACTTGGAAAGTCGGCTGGCTGAAGCGCATATACGAGACAATAAAAAAAATCAAAACAAACCCAACTTTAACCCAGTATTAAAACTTGTGCTTGGGCTAAGACAGCAAGTTGATGCCGTTACAATAAGCAATTGGGGTTCTGCAATGAACGCAATTGACGATGAATATTTGCGTAATGAGCAGGTCTATAAAAACCGAGATACTGCTGATGAACTCATATCGTGGATAAATGACAATGGTGGTTTGTCAGGCGTCACAGGACGAGCGCACAGACGCACTGAAGAGCGCGGCTATGATTACAAAGATGCTGGGGTAAAGAAGAAGACAAGTGACAAAGAAAAAGCGGAAAAGAGAAAACGAGCAGAAGAAATAATTGCACTCAAAAAGACTGCTATTGGACAACTATCAATCACAAAAACTTTTGATGTTGGCGAAGTTGGTCTTGGTGAGCAAAACTTGGTGCTTGTATTAGCGCAGGCAACTGGGGTCGGCAGTCAATTGAAAGTTGTAGGCGCGACAGCGAAGCAAGGATTAATTGACGGTACAATATTAGAAACAAGCACTTTGGATTTAGCAGATGTTTCACCAAATTTGCGGATGTTGTGTGAAGCAGTGCAAATGAACACGCTCACAAAAGCACAGCAAGATTATGGTGCGCGCGATAAATACTACGACAAGACAACGACGAAGATTGATGGCGTTGCTCTTACACGCTTGCAACAACCACGAGTGATCCTGCGCAGAAACGGGACGCTTATGGTTAGCAGGACGAGTGCAAAAGCGAGTTTAACAACTTTTCACATCCCGCACACACCGAATAAACTTGACCAAGATTATTGGCTTAGAGGGAGCGATCGGCACTGGCTTGAAACTGATTTGATAAATGACAGCGAGTTAGTTCTCTATAACGCAGAACCAAAACACGGTGTTGCTGATCAAAAAAACAAACAGATCAAAGCAAATAAGAAAATCACATTGAAATCGAAAGACAAAAAGCATCAACGAAACTTGTACTTTTACGATTTCAGCAGAGTTGATGACAACATTGCGTATCAACCAAACATCATTGATGAGGACCCCCAGTACGACTGGGCAATCAAAGGCAATCAGTCTTACTTTGAGAGAATCTTCTTGCAGCACTTTGACGGCTGGCAACACAAAGTGCAGCACAGAGTACATACTCCAAACAACAAAGCGATTGCGTTTGATGTTATTGAGGACGGCATCGTCCTCGAGGCTAAATGGGACAAAGAGCAAAAAGTGTTTACTCAAACGGGTAATCGTTATTTGACGGCATTCGGCGATGATGCAGAGACTTGCGGAATTGGTCGCACCATCTTTTCACCGATTGATATGCTCTCTGTTTTGGAAGTGATCAAAGGCAGCGAAATTGAAGATAATACAGTTATGATGAGCGGTAATGCTGATCTGTTATTTGTGAATTATCGCACAAAGATTGCTGAGATAAAGGTTTTCATTCCGGCGTGTGATGAAAAAGGCAAACGGGTCGCAACATACTTTAAGAAGTTTAAAGCAAATGACTGAGAGCTTCACTGAGCGTTATGACCAATCTAATTACGCAATATATTTACCGTCACTACAAAAAACTTATGCTCAATTTGCTTGGAAAAAGAACAAAGATGTTAAACGAAAAGCAAAAATACCTAAGACGTTTAAGACTGAATGGTTAAATTTCTTAGACGATAAAAGTAAGTTATGGCACTGTGGATATTCACTTTATAGCGCAGGACAATTTAATAGTGCGCGTATTGGTCCACGAGATATTGTTGCTGAAAGAGATCGCAGTAAAACGACAATAGTTGGCGATAGTGGAGGCTTTCAACTCGGTACAGGAGCAATCACAAGCAATAGTGAAAAGAGTCATCTAAACGCCTATCGGAATGATCCCCAAGCACAGTTTGATAACTGGTATCATTGTGGATTTAGAGAACGGAGTTTGAAGTGGCTTGAGCGATATACTGACTACGCGATGACCCTTGATATGGTGCTTTGGGCAAAGAACAACGATGGCAGTCAATTGCATCACTTAACCACACAGCAGTTAATAGATTTGAGTGTGGATAATTTACGCTACTTTTCAGACAACAGGGGCAAAGAGAGACGGACTACAAAGTTTCTTAGCGTATTACAGGACATTGGGGACGGTACAGGCGAGGCTTGGTATCAAGCAGTTAAAGACTTTGAGTTTGAGGGCTACGCACTGGGCAGCGAAACAGGCAGGATGATGGATAGTCTTTGGTGGCTCCGTCGTTTGCTGAATGATGGTAGGTTAGACAAGGCTGAATGGATTCACTGTCTAATGAAATCACCTCCCATAAACAGCGTTGTTTATTCAGCAGTGCAGCGAAGTCTGCAAAAAGCATTAGGTCGAGAGAATTTCAAGATAAGTTTAGATAGTAGTTCTCCAAGTCAAATGGCTGGCAAGAACAGATCGTTTGCTCGCAATGACCCACTTACTAGTGATATCAAGACTTGGATGATTGGCAGCGATGCTATGAAGCAAGATATACGCATCGCTAGAGGTGAAATACAGTTACCAGTTCCAAACGACTCTCCGCTAAATGAGTTTATGACGCTCAATGATATGTATGCTCACGCAGATGATTATAGCGATTACTTTGTTGATAATTGGACTGAATACTTAATGGTCAATCACAATATGTACTCGTTTCACCGCACCCACTTTGAGGCTTGCGACTTAGTATTTGATACTGAAAAACAAGATTCCAGCAAAGTTCCGGGACAACTTTCTGAGGCAGTAGAACTAATTGAACGTTACTTCTTAAATGAAGATATTGGTGCAGTTGAAGTTCGTTTGGAAGAGTTGCTTGGGAAGTTTAGGTACCATTAAAAGTTTTAATGTTTGCAATGATCTTGCGAATGATAAGCTTATTATAAATATAAGTTATGGTACTCAACCACAGCATATCATACTATAGAAAAACATAATTCATAGACGGCTATTTGTTAGCTCAAGTTCAAGTTTGCTTTTGTTTCTAAAAACTTAACTAACCATTGGGATCATTTGAAGCTGAACCGCACATGCGTGACTAATTCACTCGGCTGCCCATTCTAGATTGAACTTCCCATTACTCTTTGTTTTAGAAGCAGTGCCTTGAATTGCCGCTGCAATCGCCTCCCCAATACGCCGGGCAACGGGCGGTGGAAATGCGTTACCAATTTGTCTGTACTGCGACGTTTTTTTACCACTAAACTCCCAATGATCTGGAAAACCTTGAACCCGAGCTGCCATCCGAAGTGTAAGCCTCGGCATATGATCAATGGGGTGATCTGAATTAGGCGGTTCGTTAGCAATTCCTTTGCCATCCACACCAAGTTCTGCCCACTGCCGTTTTGCTCTAGTTGGACCAAGATCAGCACCGCCGTGTTTTTTTGATCCACCAACAATAGTGGGTGCAATTGCCGCTGCTTTCTTTTTCCATCTGGCGACACCAGACCAATTATCAGCAGCCATCAAATCACCTATGGCGTCAGCTACAGTAAAAATGACGCCGTCCGCTAATGGAAAATCAAATCTATGAGAGTACTCGCGCTTAATTGCGACTAGTACAAAGCGTGGTCTAAGTTGTGGCACACCGTAGTCGCTAGATTTGAGCAGGTCCCAGAATACCTCATACCCCATTGCGCCAAGTTCAAAAATGATGGCGCGGCGATAATCTGCAAAGCGCGGCGAGGACAACCCTCTAACGTTTTCAAGCAAAACAGCCTTTGGCTGGCATTCGCGAACAAGGCGTATTGCAGAAGGAAAAAGATCTCTCTCATCATCAGCACCAAGCTGCTTACCAGCGACAGAAAAGGGCGGACATGGAACGCCGCCAGCCAATAGGTCGACACCTACAAAGCTGTTGGCATTAAATTCTTTCAAGTCAGTCTGGTGAACATCCCAGTTAGGTCTATTCAAACGGAGAGTTGCGCAAGCATCGCGGTCGATTTCTACCGCTGCTGCCGTCTCAAAGCCTGCCTGCTCTAAACCAAGTGCTTGCCCACCGGCGCCAGCGCATATCTCTAAGACTTTAATATTACCCATTGCAGTCCAACGCCTCTTTTTCACCATCTATAACTATAATACAGAAATTGGACACAATCAAAAGTTAATATTGGGCGTATCTGGTGCATCCTTACATTTATGGTTATCGTTAAATTAGACTATGTTTAAGGCACTCCAATGACATTTGAGAAATATCTAGGCTCACTAAACGCAAAGAGCATAAGCGCGGTAAAACGCCTTATTCTCCAAACGCTTTGGGATGCTAGCAAAACATTTCCTAGAGATTGGGTCTCGAGCAATCGACTTCTGGAAATAACGAACCAAAAATATTTCGATCGTAGAACACGTGAACTTAGAGATGAAACGGGATGTGATATCGAAACCCGTCATATTAATAGCGAACACCAGTATCGCTTAAAGTCAGACAGACTTAACCAAGCCAATCCGCGAGCTTACTTGACCGCTGCAGAAAAAAAACGGTTGTTTATATCTGTAGACTACAAATGTGCAATTTGTGGAAAGCAAACTGAAGCTGGAGTTAGAGGATTACAGGCAGACCACAAAATTCCCCTTAACCGTGGCGGCTCCAACGAGATTGGGAATTGGCAAGCAGCCTGTAACGATTGCAATGTTTCAAAAAGAAGATCGTGTCAGGGTTGCGAGGATGAATGTAAAATTTGCTCTTGGGCGTTTCCAGATGAGTTAGGAGTAGCAATTTCACTGCGTTTGCCGGTCGAAGTAGTCGACAAAATCCGTGAACAGGAAACAGATGTTCCTACCTGGATTGTAGATCTGATAACGAAGCAGCTGGGCAGGTAAGCGTTTAGGTTAATCACTTGTCATTTGATGATAAAAACAAGATTTTCATTTATTAAAAATATATTTCTAAGGCTGCACGACTGGCTGAGCAATCTTATATTTGAGAGGGCGAGGGAGTTTTTAAAGTCATGTGAAGGGGATTTAAATAAAATTAAAAGTTTTAATGTTTGCACCAAGTTTGGTGTTAGAGATTATATTGCAGATGGATAAGTGCAGATAAAAAAGCTAACAGCAGCGTAACTTCCTATTAATAAATGATAAATCTCATGCACAAAAATATACACACTATGTTTTAAGTAATTTAAATTGTTGTTTTAATTATTATAATATTATTGTCTTCCATTTGCAAATCCGTGTACACCGGTTCGATTCCGGTACCCGCCTCCATTATAATCAATTGCCTAGATGATTATTTTCCCCAAAAATACGCCAAAAATCTCATACACCATTTATACACACTCCGGACACAGTTCTTCACTTGGGAAGAACTTATTTCGCGAGTTGCAATTGATCAGCGCTTACCTGCATGCGTGTTTTTTGCCCCATGAAATCCATAAGAACCCAGATACGCTGCTCACGACCAATCGTGTCGACTGTTGCGATGAAATTGGCAAAAGGTCCGGTGAGCATTTCGACGTTATCGCCCTCGCTCAGGGTTTTGGGCGGGAGGAGTGTACCAGATGCATCGCATCTGAGCATTAAACCAGAGATAAGTTGAAGGGGAAGCGGCTTTGGCTTTCCCTCAAAGCTCACAAGCTTTGATACCCCACTCGTGCTATTGATTGATCGCCAAGGGGCCAATTCAGAGTTTACGCTGACAAACATGTATCCTGGAAAAAGAGGTTTTAGATCACTCACAAAGCGGGAGGCTTTTCTGCAGGTGATTTTCTGCATGGGTAAAAACGTCTCGAACCCTTGCCGATGTAAGTTGCGCTCTGCCAGGCGATGGCTGTTGGGTTTGAACTGTATCAAGTACCAATCATTCATTTTGCCACCTATCGACCCAATCGCTCAATATTGATCAAAAGTAACAAAATTGAGGCGTTTGGTAAACCTGTTAATGGTCATGCTTAAATTCCCTGCCTTATTCGATATATATGGTAAATCATGATCAAAATGTAATATAATTTATTGACAAAAAATATTTTAGTTGCCCCCTGCAACTTTTGCGGGACGTAAAAATTTCGTCTTATCTTGATATTTTGTGATTGAAGTCGGAAAAATTTTGAACCATCAATCAATCTTGAACAGTCATGAACATTCTTGACCTACATTGTTGGAATCTCACACCTGACCCTGCGCGCAACGCAAGGCTTGGTGCGGTAGCCGTTCTGAGACGTCATTTTGGCTAGTAGGCGCGAAGAGCAACAGGCGGAAATCCGTTTGAAGGTGATGCGGTTGATTTCGCAGAACCCAGAGATGTCCACGCGGCAGGTGGCGGATGAAGTTGGGATTTCAAACGGGTCAGCCTATTACGTGCTCACCGCCCTCGTTGAAAAAGGCTTTGTTAAGCTGGGTAACTTCAGGAAGAACCCCCGTAAAGGTCAGTATGCCTATATTTTGACGCCGAAAGGCATCCGAGAAAAGTCGCTCCTCACGCACAGTTTTATCGAGCGCAAGCGTGAAGAGTTCAAGGTGCTTAAAGCAGAAATCAGTGCACTTGAAAAAGAAGCGGGTCTTTCCTTTGAGGCAACGCCATCGCCTAGAGGCGGCAAGCAGTGAGCGATCTTACCTGTTTCAAGGCTTACGACGTGCGCGGCGAGATTGGCGTGAACATTGATGAAGACATCGCCTACCGCATTGGTCGAGCTGTTGCCCAGCATTTTAGTGCTAAATCTGTCGTCATTGGATTTGATGCGCGCGAAGCCAGCCCAGCCTTCGCGGCGGCGGCGTGTAAAGGTGCCCGCGATGCGGGTGCAGATGTATTGAAGATTGGCATGGCGGGTACCGAGGAAATGTATTGGGCGGTGACCGAATTTGGTGCCTGCGCCGGGATTGAAGTCACGGCCTCGCACAACCCG
>Ga0209199_1006264_pt1 | contig 10077 bp, 5 predicted proteins | sample COGITO_mtgs_1105_7_FD_184805 | JGI IMG/M metagenome (GOLD analysis project Ga0209199, IMG submission 184805) | Pelagic marine microbial communities from North Sea - COGITO_mtgs_110523 (SPAdes) (version 2) | ecosystem: Environmental > Aquatic > Marine > Epipelagic ...
CGCGGAAAGCGCTCCAGAACACCATGGTAGATCATGCAGGTTAGCCAGCGCTCTATGGCGTGGTGCAATACAGGTATGTCATGGGCTTTGGTGCTTTCTATATTGAATGGGTTCCCTTTCAGCTCACGCTCTTCACCGGTGTTCATATACTCCGGAGGCATATTTACCCCACTACCGATGTGCAGGGTGACAGCCACTCCGGCTTCTTCCATCATCGCCCAGAGAGGGTCGTAGTCCAGATGAGAAGGGGCGCGGCCTTCGACTGAATCTGCAATGACCCAGATTGAGCGAATACCAAGCTTCAGCGCTTTTTTAAGACAATCCTGTGCGCGCAATGGATCGTTAAGGGGTACATGGCCCACTGCCAGCATGCGAGGATCGTCAGCACAAAAGTCTGCCATGCCACGATTCAAGGCGTCCGCGCCGCCGTACATCAAGTCCATATCAGGGGTGCGCGAAAAACGCGCCATCGCGATGCTGGGAAAGATCAGCTGCGAGCTAACACCCATTATATCCAGCGATTCACTTCTTTCTGCCTTCTTGGTCGCACCGAAGGCTGCCCACATATTGAGCTTTTCCCGCGCGCCGAAGATGTTCGATTTCAACGTTTCTGTCAGCTCCGGATCATTGCCTGCCAGACGCTTATCGGCCTGATCTATAATTCGCTTAAATAATGGATTGTCTGTCGTTAATCGGCTGGGCTTAAGGTTGGCTTTAACGTATTCGCTGGAATAACTCTCCAGCCACCCAGGATATTCGATTATGTGACTATCTGCGTCATGGATAATTCTGCCTTCGCGGTGTGATTGCTGTGTACTCATTCTCGTGAATCCTCAAGTTTTAGATTTTCACTATTATATAAATACTAAACTAAAAGTAAAGGGTGAGTGTGTATGTTTTGCAGCCGTTGCCACTACTGATCTCTTTTGGGCTCCTTTAAATACTCAGTACTTTATTTGATCAACAGAGGAACTGAGTGAGGACTTTTTAGCATTTAGTACGCTCTTTTTACTGGGGATAGTCTGCTCCTGAGTTTTAGGCATTGCTAAAAAGCGATGGCATATTTGCACAACAATATGGCGAGGCACCTCAAGAACGAAGTGCCTAATACCTCTTGCAATTTTTTCTTCTCTATTATAACTTTAGTAAAATAGTGAAGATTAGTGCACGGCCATTTATAGAGGCTTCGCGCGCCCCGCGATCGTGTCAGTGAGGGGGAAACTCTCATTGAAGAGAAGAATAACTGACGCCATAGATGGCGCAATAAGGGGCTGTTAATGTTTGATGTTGTTACTAATAGTGACGTAAATAGCAATTCACCTTTCCGACGAAGCGCAGTGAAAAATACTGGCTTTAACCCATTTAGCAACCAGTAGCAGAGAGGCCACATGGAAACTATACGAACACCTTTGCCAATCAGGACTACGCTAGCTTATGGCATCGGGGAGGTGGGCGAGGTCGTTTTCCTGGGCATGTTTAACACCTTTATCGTCATTTACTACAACCAGGCAATAGGTCTTTCCAATTCGCTGATAGGCACTGCGATCATGCTTGCTACGATCGGCGACGCTATCTCCGACCCTACGCTATCTCCGACCCTATGGTTGGGATGATTTCTGATCGCTGGCGTTCGCGGTTAGGCAGACGCCACCCCTTTCTTTTTACCGCGCCTATTCCCCTTGCTGTCTCTCTTTACGCAATTTTCAGTCCACCGGATTTTCTAACGGGGGGCGTTGCAGGTGAACCCAATCAGATATGGCTGTTTGCCTGGTTAGCTGTTTGGACTATATGCGGGCGCGTGTTTGTCACGCTGTATACCATCCCGCATCATGCATTAGGCGCTGAGTTGGCCAAGGACCCCAATGAGCGCTCAAGGCTGTTCAGTTCAAACGCGATCATTGGATATGTATCAGGCGCGCTATTTTCTTTCTCAGTCTGGGGCTTTTTTCTGAGTGGCGAAAGCCTATTGGCAGACGGGTCCGTCGTACCTAAACACCTAGATGCATCGGCGTATCCACCTGTGGTTCTAACTGCCTGCGGGATTATCTTGGTGATGATAAACCTTAGTGCTCTTGGTACGCTGGATCGCGTGCCCTATTTAAGTTCGGTAGCTAAGAGTGATGCGCGAAGATCGCTCTTGAGTTTCTATCGAGAGATGGTCGGCGTTTTCGCCAATCCCAACTACACCTTTTTGATGATTGGATTTTTCTTGCTCATGATTTCAGTTGGGCTTAGCGATACCTTGTCGGTCTTTATCGCAACCTATTTTTGGGAATTTAAACCTGAGCAGATCAAATGGTTCGGCCTGGTGGGAGTCCCAGCCATTATCATCGGTGCGACTGCGTCTCCCAGGTTGATGAGAAAATTTGACCGTAAGCCGGTGCTGATCGGTGGGCTTCTTGGTTTATTGATAATTGGTCCGATACCCTTAGTTCTGCGCTTATTCGATTTGATGCCCGCCAATGGATCTGAATATTTGCTCCCAATAATAATGTTTAATGGAATGGTTTCGGTGATGTGTGCCGCCGCGGGAGCCGTTGCGATGATGTCGATCTTGGGTGACATAGCGGATGAAAACGAGTTGCTTTTCGGTCTGCGTCAGGAAGGATTGATCTATTCGGCGCGCGCTTTCTTCGCAAAAGCATCCAACTCAGCGGGTCACTTTTTTGGTGGCATAATTCTAGATGTGTATATTATTTTCCCCTTTGATGCGGTGCCCGGTGAAGTCGACGCTGATGTCATCTGGCGTTTGGGTTTGTTCGCTGGACCAATCATGTGCATCGCAGGCTTTTGCGCGCTGCCATTCTATGCGCGGTATCGGCTTACTCGAGCCAAACACCTTGAGATTCTGAAGGAGTTAGAAAAAACTTCCCAGCGTTGACAAAGTATCTATGAATCAAGCTTGCAACGGTATTAGTTCAGTATGGAAGACGCGCTTATAGAAATTAGTCTGATGCTGGATCCCGAAAGGTGTCTGACGGCGCCTAGGGAGGCCGGTGAAAGGGGGGTAATGATGTGCATGAATGCTTCTAAATTCCTACCAAAACGTCTTGGCTCGTTAATCGCAGCTTTATTTTGGTCAGTGCTGCGACCCCAGATCGAGACTGCAGAATCAGATTTAGCTAACCCTCAACTTTTGTAAATTGGATATAATAATGAAACATACCAAGCCCAAGTTAAATTTAGTTCTCGCTACTGCTATGTTTGCACTTACTAGCACGGCGTATGTTAAAGAAACGAATGACTTTGCTTCATTCCCAGATTTTAATAGTAATATTCTCAGAGCGGATTTCGATTCCGAGAAATTGATGGCGCTTGAAAAGCGTATGCACAAATTCGTGGCTGATGGAGAAACCATGGGGATCGCCACTCTGCTCGTACGCAATGGCAAAGTTGCCAGCTATGCTCAGGCTGGTGTGCGTGACATTGTGAAAGGCAAGCCTATTAGTCAAGATACTATTTATCGTATTTACTCTATGAGCAAACCAATTACCGGTGTGGCGATGATGATGCTCTATGAGCAAGGTGAGTTTTCACTTTCTGACCCGGTCTCAAAATTCATTCCTGAATTTGAAAGCCTTAAGGTTGTAAAGAGCTATGAGAAAGATGGAAGCTTCGAGTTAGAGCCGCTTGAGCGGCAAGCAACTATGCAGGAGCTAATGAGTCACACCGGGGGCTTTGCCTATGGCTTCTCTGGCATGGACCCTTCAAACGCCGAGTACAGGAAACAAGATGTTTTAGGCTCATCTGATCTGCAAAGTCTTGTCAATAAAGTCGCAAGTGCTCCGCTAATGCACCAACCCGGCACCAAATGGGAATATTCAATTTCTGTTGATCTTCAAGGCGCTGTTATTGAGCGAATTACTGGTATGACCCTGAGTGAATATCTCGATAAGAAGTTGTTTACTCCTCTCGGAATGACAGACACAGCGTTCTACGTTTCCGCCGACAAGGCAGACCGCCTTGCCGATTTGTTTGCCTATCACCCAATTACACAAACTCTGCAGAGAATGCCGTTCAGTGAGCCAGATTACAATTTGTTGGGCGATATTTCGTACAGCAAAGAGACTCGTGGAATGGAGTCCGGCGGTGGGGGGCTCGTTTCAACCATGGCCGACTATGCACGATTCTGTCAAATGCTGATAAACGGCGGAACACTGAACGGTATTCGTGTCATTACCGAAGAAAGTGTTAAATTGATGAGTACCAATATATTGAGCTCGGGGCAAAAGGTAGACATTGATGGCGATCTTAGTAGTGCACAAAAGGACCGCCTTGGATTTGGTCTAAATTTAGGTATCATCATGGGTGCAGAATCTAACAAATCGAAATATGGAGACGGTAGCTATTACTGGGGGGGCGCGGCGGGTACCTGGTTTTGGATTGATCCAGTTAATGACCTCTTTTTCATCGGGATGATCCAGCGCTTTCCTAAAGGCCCACAAAGCGAAAATCCCGATTTTCGAGGAGTCTCTCACGAGTTTGTATATGATGCGTTAGTGCACTAAGTTATAGATCATTCAAAGACATATTTCGTGTGGATGTGAGAAGCGATTCACATGAACCAACAAAGCGTCGATTGCAAAAATCACACGGTCTAGCAGGCTAAAAGCCATAATACCAACTATGACGCCTGCATTGAGAGGTGAGCAAAGTGAAAAAGCGTCACTCTGTCGCGCTCGTGATTCAGCGAGCCGGATAGTTAAGGGAATGGCAGTATAGGTCGCAGAGAGATAGCTGCGTATTTTTGATATTGGTTGTAAAACATAATACTTCGCAAGTGGCGCAAGTGGAATGTTGAAAACTTGTAAGTCGATGGCTATTTCAGTAATAGCCTGCGGCCTGTCAGCAACATCATGGTCAGAGTAGCTTCTTTCTTTTGGGTTTTATGTTGAAAAGTTGTAAGTCGATGGCTATTTCAGTAATAGCCTGCGGCCTGTCAGCAACATCATGGTCAGAGTAGCTTCTTTCTTTTGGGTTTTGTGGCGCAGTTTTTTTGGACTGGAGCGAGGTTTAAGTTGCTATATAGCCCAATGCTTTTCGCTCAATAAGCCCTTATAGGAAAAAAGCTTTTTTCCTTAGAATGATCTGGTGCCCGCCCATCAGCATCGGCAAGCTGACACAAACCACCGAGGCCACAAAAGGTATTCCATAACTAATGAATGGAAGTTCAACCAAATACCCGGACACAAAAACTGTCAGCAAGCCCATGTAAGACCAAACCAGTGCTAAAAAATGCCAGTAGCGCCAGTTGAGCTGGCTTTTCCATAGGGTGAGGCAAAGCAACGCGCCCAAGCTGAGGGCTAAAAGACTGTAGGCCAGAACGTGAAACGGCCCAAAATGAAAGAGCTTGACCAAGAGTAGAGCCATTACATTGATGAGCAACATTAGTGGGATATATAAAAGCGTAGCGACCTTTGAAATCTGCTTAGATCTTGTTTGAAAAAGAACATAGCCTCCCGCTAATATCGCCAAAATAGTAAGTACAGTATGGATGGTTCCAAACATAGAGAAGAATATGACCATTTGTCTCAAAGACCTTTTTGTTGCGCCGCTAGTGCTATGGCTAAACTCAGACTCGACCTTGATGAAAATGCGGCGGGCTTAAAACGCGGCGATTGACTGTAGGATGTAATGTTATTATAAGTATTATATAATAGATAAGCAATTATGGTTAAAAAGACCCCCATAGCTCCTTCAATTTACTGGTTTCAAGGTAATTCATATGCCCGCTTATCGTCCATTCTTTTCCGCATTCGTATTTTGCACCCAAGTTCTATTGCTAGCATTCAGCGCTGCACTTGCCGCGAATGACGATGCCAGCACCCGCCAAGAACTGGATTTTAATTTCGATTGGAAATTCAGTCTGGGTGCACAGAGCGGTGCGCAAGCGCCAGAGTTTGACGACAGTAGTTGGCGCGAGCTTCGCTTACCCCATGATTGGAGCATCGAGGCGGAGTATTCACAAGAGAATACCGCGGGTGCAACAGGGTATCTGCCAGGTGGCCTGGGGTGGTATAGAAAGCATTTTGCTACACCAGAGCTGGCAAATGGCGAAGTAGCCAAAACCCAAATTTTGTTCGACGGAATCTACAATCACTCAGAGGTTTGGATTAACGGACATTCACTCGGCTATCGTCCCTTTGGCTATGTGGCTTTCTATTATGACCTCACACCTTTTCTCAATACAGATGGCAGTGATAATGTGATTGCTGTGCATGTTGATCGCAGCCGCTATGTGGACTCTCGCTGGTATACGGGCTCTGGCATCTACCGCAATGTAAAGCTTGTCATCACAGGCCAAGTGCATGTGCCAATTTGGGGAAGTACTATTTTAACTCCGGAAGTTACGTCAGAGCGTGCCAAGGTGCTTATAAGTACGGAACTACGAAATGATAGCGCGCAAGCCAGGGTGCTGAATGTTTCAACTACGCTACTCGATGGCTCGGGTCTTAACGTTGGTAGGGATATGAAGCGTCTGGAAATTGCCGCACGCAGTACCGAATTACTTCGCCAAGAGGTTATTGTGACTAATCCGCAGCTTTGGGATATTGATAATCCTAATCTATATTTCGCTCAGACAGAGGTTCGAAGTGAGGAACAGTTACTTGATTCTAAGAGTACCCGTTTGGGTATTCGTTCCTTAAGAAATGACGCCAAAACTGGTTTTTTTCTAAACGGCAGAAATGTAAAAATCAAAGGGGTTAACCTTCATCATGATGCTGGTCTAGTAGGAGCTGCGGTACCTCTAGGAGTTTGGAAGCGCCGTTTGGAAGCTTTGAAAGAAGCGGGGGTGAACGCAATACGGACTGGTCACAAACCCGCCTCCAAAGAATTTATTGAACTGTGTGATGAGATGGGTTTCTTGGTTCAGCAAGAAACTTTCGACGAGTGGGAAAGACCCAAAAACAAGCGTAGAAACGGTCGTCATCAGGGAGAGATTGATTATATCGAGCAAGGCTACAGTGAATTTTTCACTGAGTGGGCTGAAAAAGATCTCACTGCCATCATTAGGCGAGATATTAATAATCCATCTATTTTTCAATGGAGTATTGGTAATGAAATTGAATGGAGCTACCCAAGATACATTCCCGCTACCGGTTATTTTGGCAAAAACGGCAAGTCTAAGGGGGCAATCCATAAGGAACCCCCGATAACTCCGGAGCAGAGTAAAGCGGTGTTCAATAGCTTAAAAGTTGAAGAACCAACCCTCGCAGGGACTGCCCAGCGTTTGTCAAAGTGGCTGCGAGCACTTGATACCAGTCGGCCTGTCACCACTAATATGGTACTGCCATCGGTTAGCTTACATTCAGGTTATGCCGAGGCCGTGGATATCGCTGGCTTCAGCTATCGTCGATCGATTTACGATTATGCTCGCCGGCACTATCCCGAAAAGATGGTGATGGGTACTGAAAACTTTGTTCAGTGGGCTGAGTGGGAAGCCGTGCTGGATAGGCCTTTTGTGGCGGGTATCTTTGTGTGGACAGGCATAGATTATCTAGGCGAGGTGGAAGGCCGCTGGCCGTCCAATTTGTGTGGACAGGCATAGATTATCTAGGCGAGGTGGAAGGCCGCTGGCCGTCCAAGGGCGCACCCAGTGGCATGTTGGATTTTGCGGGTTTCAAGAAGCCCAGCTACCATATGATGAAATCGATCTGGAGCGAGGAACCCCATATTTATATGACTACGGCCGATCTTGGTGGTTCGATCTACCGCGTAGAAGACAATCAAGTAGTCGAAGAAACGGAGGGCCAGTGGAAGCGGAGGAGCTGGGGATGGCACGACGTTAATACGCATTGGAACTATAGCCCCGGTCAAGACATTGTGGTTGAGGTGTATACCAACCAGGCAGAGGTGGAGTTGTTCCTCAACGGTAAGTCGCAGGGCGTACAGGGTTTGGCCAACAACGATGATCACATTTTAAAGTGGGCGGTGGCCTACGAGCCGGGTGAGCTGAAGGCGATATCGGTGGTGACCGGTGTGGATGTCGGTACAAGCCTTCATTCTAGTCTGGAGCCTGCGGCTATTGTTCTGAGTGTTGATCGAAAACGCTTGGATGCCGACAGCTACGATGTCGCACATATCACCGCACAGGTAGTTGATAAAAACGGTGTTGCGGTAACGACTCAGGAGCGAAAGTTGATCTTTGATATCGATCCAAAACTTCAGTCGTTGGGGGTAGATAACGGCGCGAAAGATAACGTTCAGCCCCACAAGACCAATGAAATTACCACCCGTAATGGTCGAGCTCTATTAATTGTGCAAACTAAAGCCAGTGTTGGTGATGCGACCATTAATGTCAGTGCCGATGGTCTTAAAGGTACTGAGCTTGGTTTGAATATAGAGGCAATTAGCGTTTTTAACAGTAAACCTTAGCGGATTGACCCATAGAGATGCTGGGGGAAATACTGTAGCGAAGCGTTTGGATGAAGGGCGCTATTGTAGGGTATCTATAATAAAGAGTAGCTTGTATACTCTGTTTTGCACGTTCTGATTTGGTGGCCGGTTAGAGTATGTAACTCATGAACATGGGTTACCTGGCCTTGATAACGACAGTCGTGATTTGTTGCAAGTGTCCTCGGTTGATATCCAAAGTGGATTGGTCTCTGTAGCGCAGAATGAGCTCGTCAGTCTTGGTGTTTTTGAATGTCTGCCGTATCAGCTGACCGATGATCAGGTGATATCTGAGTTAAAGCAAGAAGGTTGAAGGTATCAATGAGAAGTAAAGGGTAAAGGCTAGGCTAAAAAGTTATCACGTCTCCCGATTGTATTACCCCTTTGATCGATTGAACAATTTCGTGACGCTTCTCGATAGAAGATATCTGTTTACCTGACGCAGGTAGAAAAGTTTAAAAGTTCCCTGATAAAGACACGAAATAGAACAGGAACAGAGAACACTGACCCCATTACTCTTTTTAACAATCACAAATAGTTGAGAACAAGATTATTATGTCCGATAAACCTAACAATACCAACCAAGGTTCTGATTCGCTGAACGAGATACCATCAGTTGATTGGCTTGATCTTGAACGCAACCGGGATAAGTTTTTTAAAGATCTTCGTTATGCGCTGGAAGAATGCGGATTTCTAATCCTAATCAATGCGCCCGGCTTTGAGGACGAGTTCCAGCAGCGAGCGTTCACCGAAGTTAGGAAGTTTTTTGATTCACCCATGGACTTTAAGCAAGCATCATCCATTGCAAATAGTCCTTATGTTCGAGGTTATTCTTCACCGAGGCCGCCAGATTCTGGCCGTGCTCAAGTGATTGAAAGCTTTCAGTACGGATTTGATGAGGCGCCACTCTGTGCTCACGACGATGAGTCTCAGCCTATCCACGAACGATTTTTTCGAGGGCCTAATACGTGGCCAGACTCAGAGAGGTTGCCCGGCTTCAAGCCAACGCTGAACGAACTCAACTCGGCCTATCATCGTTTGACATTGCAACTGGGCGAGCTCATCGTTGAGTCGCTCGGCGAGGATCCTGCCGAATTCCGACAATATTTTAATCTCGACGAACCCTACCTTTTTGCGAGCTTGAACCACAACTTCAGCATGGACGCCATCCTAGCGGATAAGCGAGATCTGATTCGTGATGAGTATGCTAAATTTTCGAGCGCGGTTACAGGCGCGCACATTGACGGACCTCCCTTTGTGGCCTTGTTAATCAATGACCGACCTGGGCTCCAGGTGGTCGCCGGTGAAGGGCAGTGGATGAACGCTCCTGTGACCTGTCGCACGGCAGAGGGAGACTACAATGTGCCGGTAGTGCCGGGCTCTGTGGTAGTCAATACTGGAGGATCCCTGATGCATCTTAGCGAAGGACGTTACTCGGCCACTGTCCACCGAGTGAATACCACCATGATTCCTGATGGGGATACACGTATATCGATGCCTTACTTCCTGCTGCCAACGATGCAGGGGGACCTGATACCGTTTGGTAAGTCTGGCGCTTCAACTAATGACGACGTGGGTTACAATGCGGGTCGTAATCGTGGGGCTAATGCGGCTGCTAATCTCATGAGAACCTATCCCAAATTAACAGGCCGTTGGTGGGAAAAAGAGTTTGCAGCATTGAGA
>Ga0209199_1006268_pt1 | contig 10073 bp, 13 predicted proteins | sample COGITO_mtgs_1105_7_FD_184805 | JGI IMG/M metagenome (GOLD analysis project Ga0209199, IMG submission 184805) | Pelagic marine microbial communities from North Sea - COGITO_mtgs_110523 (SPAdes) (version 2) | ecosystem: Environmental > Aquatic > Marine > Epipelagic ...
CCTCTGTCAGATTCATAATGCATAGCTTAACTCTAATCTGTATGGTTTACAGTACTCGGCTGCGTACTCTAGATATAATATCTGTATATCTGTTGTACTTCGTAAGTCTAGTATTTTAATGAACGTTTGTTGCTTTTCAACATGACAAATCTACAACGAATTAACCATTCCACCAAATTTATTTTAAAAAAAAAACATTTTAACCTGTAAAATAATTGTTATTTTTAATCATTCTAAATAAAAATATTGCTCACATAGACTGTTTTAACTGTAACTTACTGAAAGTCAATGCGTTAAATTAATGTTTATCTAATTATATATTATTTCAACAGATGGGCAACGGGAGAGGGGCTATTCCCTTTGTCAAAGCATCTACTTTATTTTTTGCCTAATGGAATTGCGTGTGCGTGCAACGTGTGTGCGTGTGTATGCGTGTGCGTGCGAGCGTGCAACGTGTGTGCGTGTGCGTGTGCGTGTGTATGCGTGTGCGTGTGCAACCCCCTACAAAAAGGTCAAAAATCCACAGAAAAACGCAAAAAAATAGACCCCCCTATGCGAAAAAAAGTCGTTTTCTATTTGCGACGTGATGCGTCATGTGTATATATAGCCCGTTTGCTACATACACCTATTATAAAATTTTTGCTATATTTACCCCATGATAATAGAGATAAGAGAAAGGGTGTCGGTTGGGCCAGTGGTCGGTTTCAGCGTATACCCACAAGACGAATACCAGTCATTTACGGAGTTTACACTGTATTTATTGTTGTTTGAGGTAGCATTTATTTGGTAAATCGACACGAAAACACCAAAAGCGACACGGGTCGACACGGCTAACTAGTTGATAATTAAGGGTCTGTGTCGAAGTGTCGATTTTTACTCTCTATGATAGGATTTAAAAAAATATATATTATACTCTCTCTCTCTCTCTCTCTATAGAGAAACGCAACACGTTGACATAATACTTGTGGTATTGATTTCTTTTTTGTATATTTGTAACAATTAAAATCAAATGAAATATGAATGAATTATTTTTTGACCAGGAAGGTCGAGACAAGCTCATTAGTGGTATAGTAAAAATATCCAGGGCTGTTAAGAGTACCCTAGGCCCTTTGGGTAATACGGTAGTACTAGAATCACAAACACACACACGAGGATTGACGGTCACCAAGGATGGTGTGACGGTCGCTAAGGCAATCAATTTGGAGGACCCAGTTGAGAACTTAGCCGTTAGGATGGTTAAGGAAGCGGCTGATCGCACGGCAACATCTGCTGGTGATGGCACTACAACAGCCATTGTGCTTACGGAGGCTATTGTATTGAGCGGTATGGAGCTATTGAAGCAGAACCCTGGCACGAATGTCTCTGAGTTGGTTCGTGAGATAACTAGAATCGCTGATGATGTAATTAAGTCACTGTCTAAGAAATCTAAGAAGGTAACGGGTAAGACGCTTAAGGATGTCGCTACGATATCTGCTAACAATGACAAGGAGCTAGGTCATTTGATTGCTGATGTGTACAAGCAGGTTGGCAAGGATGGCGTTGTAACGGTTGAGAACAGCCAGACGGCTGATACATTCTTTGAGGTTACTAATGGCATTAAGATTAACCGTGGCCACACTAGCCGTTTGTTTATTAATAACCAGAAAAACGATGAGTGTATACTTGATGACGTGTATATATTGGCAACGGACCTTGAGATAAACAACATCTTAAACATTGAGAACATATTAAAGCCGATCATTCAGCAGAACAAGAAGCTACTGATTATTGGTACGTGCTCGCCTAACGTGATAAATACCTTAGGGATGAACGTGGTGAAGAACAGCTTAAAGATATGTAACATTATACCGCCACAGTTTGGCTACAAGACCAAGGAGCTTATGGCTGATATAGCGCTGTCTGTTGGTGCGAAGTACTTCAGTGAGTCCACGGGAGACGACTTGAGCTTGATTACTATGGCTGATTTGGGGCATGCGCAGAAGGTAGTTGTATCTACGGATAAGACGGTTATTGTGCGTGACGAGGGCAGGACTCAGGAGGTTGAGGCTAGGATTAAGGAGTTACGTGCTTCTGAGCAAGAATCAACTAAAAAAGACGAGAAGGATTTCTTGAGGGACCGTATCGCTAGTTTATCTGGTGGTGTTGGCGTGGTTTATGTTGGTGGAGATTCTGACATTGAGCAGAAGGAGAAGTACGACAGGGTTGAGGATGCGGTTTGTGCGGTAAGATCAGCGCTAGAGGAGGGCATACTCCCTGGTGGTGGATCGGCACTATTGTTTGAGTCATTGACTATGGAAGGTGACGGACACGCTGAGCAGATCATGAAGGGCTCGCTTATGGCGCCATTCAAGCAGATCGTTGAGAACGCTGGCAAGATGTACCCGGCTAATATTAAAAATTTCGGCGAGGGGTATAACGTAAAGACAGGTGATTATGGCGACATGCATAAGATGGGCGTCATTGATCCGGCAAAGGTTACCAAGAACGCACTAAAGAATGCGGTATCAGTGGCGACCACTATTCTAACTACTAACGCAATCGTAACATACAAGAGATAATGCAGGCAGTAAATAAATATATAATAGTTGAGACAATCGTTGAGGAGACTAAGACAGACTCAGGTCTGCTTCTTTCTGGAGATGATACTAATGATTTTAGGTACAAGAAGGCTAGGGTTAAGAACCCAGGCACTAATGTAGAGGTAGTGAAGGCTGGTGACGTAATTTATTACGATAAGTCCACCGGTCACACCATGATCTTACAGGACAAGCAATACACGATCATTCTTGAGCGTGATGTTGTTGTTGTGCTGTAGATTTATTCATTTGTTTGATGGCTCGTCTGTATACCTTATCGGTATAGGGCGAGTCTTTTTTAAATATAGGGTTCTTCTGTGGGGTCTCTGAGATTCTTTCCTCTCCGGCTAATTTTTTGTATATACTAACGATTAGTCTCTTCCCCTTGTATGATACCTCATACAGTGCCGCCTCAGATCCCTTTGATTTACGCCACACGGATATCCATCCGTCCCTTAGCAGTTGCTGGAATCGGTTAACGTCCCAGGAGAATATCTCCTCATAGTCGTTAAAGTCGGTACGCTTGAATAGTTTCTCGCTGTACAGGAAGAAAAGCATCTCAATATCGGCGAGACCCACTCCGTGGGTCCTTTTTGCCCAATAGCGTACAACCCTGAAGTACTTTAGGTAGTCGTATGTTGGTTGTTTTCTGTCGTAATTGGTCCGGATTATTTCATCGTACCCTTTTGATTTGATTTTGCGCTCATATTTGCGCCTCATTTTTCTTTTTTTCATTATAACAAAGATAATATTTTTCTCTATCTTTGCATCAAACAATAACACTATGCCGTTAAAAGGAAAATAAAGTATATGAAGCCGAAGTCGGCTACTAAAACTGCACCAAAGGTAAAAAAATCTAAAAAAAATGGTAAAAAATACTAAAACAGGGATTGATAAGATCATTGACTTTAAGAAGAGCATGAAAATGGCTGAAGAAACGTCTAAAATGATCAAGAAAGCAATGATTTACAACTCGTTGAAGGATGGGGTTAAGTAGATCAGCAAAATATTATAGGGATAATCCCGAAGCCAGGAAGAAGAAAAACGATTATCAGAAGGTTTTCAATAAAAAAAAGGGTGAAAGTAAGCGCAGAGTCGAACTGAATAGGCTGAACAGGCTCTTTGGAACGTATGGAAACGGTGATAATTTAGATGTTTCTCATCATTCTGGCAAGAAACCAAGACTTGAACCACAGTCTAAAAACAGGGGAAGTAAAACAAACACACCTGGCGATAGAAGGGCTAGGGTAAAAAAGAAATAACAAATGGCAATTATACCAGGAGGACAACAAATTAGAACAACATCAGCAGATGTTGACTTAACACCTAGAGGGAACGCTTTAGTAAAGGCTCAGAATCAGGTGTACACAATGGATGACATTGTAGAAACAGTAAATGCAGAGGCCGGAGGATCTGGCTCAGATATTTTTGATCAGGCTATATTTTACTTTTCAAGCACATTCATATCATGGCAGGTTAGAGAGTTATATAACGACACAGGATTGACATTCACATGGAGCTCTCCAGACAATAAAACTTTGGTTGGTTCTGCATCGGACTATTTACAGCAGGAGATTAATGATATATATACCTGGGGGGTTGTATCTGCTCCTGAACATAACTTAAATCAGAGTTTAGCAAAATTAACTGCTCAGATAACTAGTACAGAGGTTAGAATCCGTGAAGCTATTGTTTCTGATGATGGTTCTGGAGTCATTGAAGACACTAATTTCACTGGATACATACAGTTAAAAAGAATGGTAGTTCAAAACCCACCAACACAGCAATCTTAGTCTTAACGATGAAGAAAAAAAAGAGCATAAAGGACAGTTGTTACCACAAGGTGAAGCGCCAGTACAAGGTGTTCCCAAGTGCGTATGCAAGCGGTGCGATTGCGAAGTGTAGGAAGGCAAAGGCTAAGAAGTAATGGCAGTTAGAAAAACAGCAAAGGGTGCATCATTACAGCGTTGGTTCAAGGAGAAGTGGACGGACCAGGATGGTAATCCTTGTGGATCTAAAGAGGGTGATAAGGTAAAGAAGTGTCGACCATCTAAGCGTGTATCATCTAAAACACCTGTTACATGGTCTCAAATGAGTACTAGTAAGAAAAAAAAGGCCGTTGCAGAGAAAAAACGTGTAGGCATGGGTAAGAGGACAAAAAATATAAGGAATGGCAGATAAATCTAAGATGAAGTGTAATGTCGTTAAGAAAAGCGACAGGGCCGGTAAAAAGAAGATGGTTAAGGCCTGTTCAGGTGGCAAAGAAAAGTTAATTCACTTCGGGGCCTCTGGATACGGTCATAACTACTCAGCTGCGGCTAGGAAATCATTTAAGGCCCGTCATAAGTGTTCATCTGCTACTAATAAACTAACGGCTCGTTACTGGGCATGTAAAAAATTATGGGCTGGAGAGGGCGGCTCAACAAAATCAAGCCCTAAATCTAAAAAAGGAAAGTATTAATTATGGCGTATATAGTATTTATATTAATTTTATTCATCATTTTGCTTATAACATACAAGCTAAACAAGCTTACGGATGTTAATGGCAACTTTATTCCAGATGAATTAGAAGATTTAGCTCAAGATGTTAAGGAAGACTTACTTAGTAGAGCTGATAACGTTAAGGAAGAGTTAAAGGATGTAAAATCTGCTGCAAAAAACCTAGCGAAACAGTCTGGTGACGTTTTCGAGGCAGCTGGCGGAGCTAAACGTAAAGGTAGAAAGAAAAATGTCAAAAAGTAAAGGATTAGGCGATACTGTAGCTAAGGTTACGGCTGCCACAGGGATACAATCATTCGTTAAGAAGGTAACAAAGGGTGACTGTGGTTGTGAGGGAAGAAAAAAGAAGTTGAACGATTTATTCCCATACTCAAAATGAGCCCAAACGATTTAAGATTAGCAATATTTAACTCAATAACATTGGGAATTAGTTTTACACAAATTGAAAACGGATTGAAGATAGTACTTCTTCTAGCGTCTATAGTTTATACTGTTCAAAAAATATACTCTACTCATAAAGAAAAAGATGACAAAGAACTTTAAAAAACACGAATTTGAATGCAAGTGCGGTTGCGAGATGCCTGATGATGTCTATAGCAACGTAATTAAGCTTGCTGGAGAGCTTCAAAAGCTCAGGGATATATTCGATGTGCCTTTTACTCCAACAAACGCTTACAGGTGCCCTAAACACAATAAGGCGGTTGGCGGTGTTTCAAAATCTATGCATTTGCTTGGTTTAGCGGCTGACCTCCAGATACCAGAAATTGAACCTCACGAGGTAGCTGGCGTTATTGAGACATTAATGGATAATGGAGAGATTCTTATGGGGGGTGTTGGTCGTTACAACACGTTTACACATATGGACATAAGAGGACATCGTGCTAGGTGGGATAAAACCAGTGATATATGAAAAAAAAATTTAAAGATACTAAGCTAGGCAAGTTTTTAGGTAAGATTGCTCCTAGTATATTAGATGTAGCTGGTGATTTATTGCCAGACGCAGGGGTATTGGGTATGGTTAAGAATCTTATACAGAAAGATGAGAATATATCTCCAGCTGACAAAGCACTTGCTTTAGATCAAATAAAGTCAATGTACGAGCTTGAGATTAAGGATAGAGATTCTGCTAGAAATAGAGAGATTGAGGTAAAGAAAACAGGGAGTCAGGATCTAATGATGTTGGCAACCGGGTTGACTGGGTTGTTTTCTTTTATATTTGTAATATATGCGGTTGTGTATGAGCCAGCGGTTTTAGACAATGATCTTTTCGTTCATTTGATGGGTATGATAGAGGGTGTTGTTATTAGCAATATATTTGCATACTACTACGGAACAAGCTCTCAAAATAGAAAATAGATGACAAAAATTAAGAATTATCCAATAGATACTAATATCAGCGGCTCTGATAAGTGGATTGGTTCTGACTCTGGTCAGTTCAACAGGACTAAGAACTTCTCTGTAGCAGGTTTATCTAATTTCTACAACAGTCGTGCGTCAATAAATATGGCCAACAGCCTTTTGTTTTTCTATGACACTGTTGAGATTGGTGATTCTAGATCTAATGGAAGTTTTTCTTTTTCTACTGAGGTAGGAGAAACTGTTCAGTTTTCTGACATATCTAGCTTAATGTTTAGTCAATCATCTAAGGATGGACCTAACGTTGTTGAGTTCATGGAATCTATGGTTGAGGGTATTATATTAATACAGAAGGCTGGTAACAGTAATTTTTTTGGATTCTATAAACTAACGGCTTACGATCAAGATGTAAAAGAAACCACTTTTTACAACGCATCTCTTACGTTCCTTTCTGGAAACGGATCTATAAAAGAGGATCAAGATTATTTTGTATCTTTGCAGCAATTCGACACCCTAGAGGATAAGGATAAGAATTACGTACACAATCAGATGTCTGCTTCAAGCACTTGGACGGTACAGCACAACTTGAATAAATTTGCTTCTGTATCTGTTGTAGATTCTGGAAACAACATTGTGATTGGAGATGTAGAACATATAGATGAAAACAATTTAACAATAACATTTAACGCCTCGTTTTCGGGCAAGGCTTACATAAACTAGAGACAACATGGCAAAGTATTTATCTAACATAGATCTTAGCAATAACGAATTACAGAACGCAGTAATACACCCACTGGGTACTGCACCTTCTTCTCCTAGCGAGGGACAGGTATACTACAACACAGGACAGGACAAGGTCTATGTATATAATGGGACAGCTTGGATTAGTATTGCTGGTGATATTACAGAGATTCAATCCGCTACAACAGGACAATTAACTATATCTAATGGGACAGGTCCAATTCCTTCTTTAAGCATCGTTACAGGTGCTGTAACAAACGGAGGAAGCGCACTAGCTACTGGTGATCAGATTTATGACTTTGTCTTAGGATTAGGTTATACTTCAAATACTGGCGATATTACACGTGTTGACATTACAGCAGGAGCTGGTCTAACAGGTACTGTTGATACAACTTCTGGAGACCATATTCAAACTATTAATGTTGTTGGAGGTGATGGTATCACGGCTAATGCTGATGAGATTGAAGTTGCTGTTGATAATACTACTATAGAGCTTTCTGCTTCAAGCGGGTCTGGTGTTGTTAGAGCTAAAACTGCTACTATTGTTGATGGCGGAACTGGACTTGCAACGGCTGATCAGATACACACATTTGTAACTGGATATGCTGATCCTGCTGGGACGGATAACTCTACTGATGTAACATTAGCTGGGTCTTTAGATTACATTACCATCTCTGGTCAGGTCATTACAAGAAACGCTATTAACTTAACTACAGACGTTACAGGAGCTCTTCCTATATCAAATGGAGGTACAGGGCAAACTACTGCTGCGGCAGCCGCAAATGCGCTCTTAAACACGTCTCAAGGTGGATCATTAACTATTGGTGACGGATCTGATAGCATTGTAATACCTGGTGACTTAACAGTAACTGGTACAACGACGACAAACAACGTAGAGGTTGTATCTACAACTAACGGTGTTATCTTTGAAGGTAATGTTGCTGACGCTAACGAATTAACATTACTTGCAGGTACGTTAACTGCTGACAGAACAGTGACCCTTCCAGATGCTACTGGGACTGTTGCTTTGACATCTGATCTTCATGACGCTGTAACTGTAACAGGTTCTTACGACTACATTACCTTAAGTGGTCAGCAAATTACTGTTGGACAGGTTGATTATAATACTGACATTGCAAACACTCCTACGATACCTACTGTTAATAATGGAACACTTACAGTTCAAGGTACTGGAGCTTTAGGCGGATCAGGGACATTCACTGCTAATCAATCTGGTAATACTACAATTAGTATTTCTCACGATGATACATCATCACAGGCTTCTGTAGATAATTCAGGCTTAACTGTAATACAGGACGTAACTTTAGACACATACGGTCATACAACAGGATTGGCTTCGGTAGATCTGACATCAGGAGTTGACGGTAGGATTACAGCTAAAGAGTTTGCAGTTGATTTGGATGCTGCTGAAGGTTCAGTAACAAAGTCTACAAACACATATACTGTAACTCATGGTCTTGCTAGTAGAGATGTAATGATTGAGATTTATGACACCTCAACGTATGATACTGTTTATGCTGATGTTGCAAGACCTACTACGGGAACTGTGACAGTTGCATTCGCACAAAGCGTTACTGATGGTGATTATAGAGTCATGATTAAGAAGATCGGATAAATTTTTCTTATCTTTGCCTAAATTCTTTATTTAATGGCAAATAGATTTCTTAGCAATATAAACATCAACGATGAGTATACTTTTCCGTCAAATGATGGAAGTGCTGGTCAAGCGATAATCACAGATGGATCTGGTAATTTAAGTTTTGGAAGTGCGGTAGCATCTTCTGCCGACTCAACTGAGTCTGTTCATATCCAGGTAAAAAATACTTCAGGAAGTCAAATACTAAAAGGAACCCCTGTATATGTTACAGGAGAGACTGGTAATTCTGGAAAGATAGAGATTGCTCCTGCGGACGCTTCTGACAGTTCTAAGATGCCAGCTCTTGGTATTCTTGAATCTACACTTAATGATAACGCCGAAGGATTTTGTGTACAAGGAGGTCTTTTAGAAGGTCTTGCGACTGCGACTATTGATGGCACCTCAACAACGGCTAATGATACGGTATATATAAAAGCAGGAGGTGGTCTTACAATGACTAAGCCTACAGGTTCTAATCTTATACAGAACATTGCTAAGGTAGCCAGGGTTCATGCTTCAAATGGGTCCTTAGTTGTTTCTTCTATTCTTAGAACTAATGACGTACCCAATCTCACGACTGGTAAAATATGGGTTGGTGATGGCAATACAGTAGAATCTACGGTTGTTCATTTAGATGAGGTTAATGAGCGGATGGGTATTGGTACTACTAGTCCTAGTCAAAAGTTGCACGTTAGTGGAAATGCTATCGTATCTGGAATCGGGGTGGGAACTACTACGATATATAGTAATAGTGTAAACTTAAACAATTCGGGAACTTTAAGAATTGGTAATGCAGAATTTTTAGCTAAAGCAGGTAACGACTTATCTATATATCAAGGTAAAATACGAATTCAACAAGGCGGAAACGTTGGAATCGGAACGACTAGTCCAGCAAGAAAACTAGAAGTTTATAATGGATCATCTAGCCTGGTCAGTCAATTCAGATCTGGATCAGGAACTAGTTCATTTATATGCTTTGCAAATACTGGATCAACAGCTGATCAAGTTAGAATTGGATCCATATCAAGCAACTTAGTTTTATCAACTAATTACACCGAAAGAATGCGTATTGATTCCTCAGGTAACGTAGGCATCGGAACGACTAGTCCTAGTACTCCGCTGCATATAAATGCAGACGCTCCAACTATAAGGCTTCAAGATGCAACTAGCGGAGACAATCACTATTTTACAGGTAATAACGGAGAGCTTAGAGTGCAGACCTCAGGGTATATGACTATGAGACC
>Ga0209199_1006272_pt1 | contig 10070 bp, 9 predicted proteins | sample COGITO_mtgs_1105_7_FD_184805 | JGI IMG/M metagenome (GOLD analysis project Ga0209199, IMG submission 184805) | Pelagic marine microbial communities from North Sea - COGITO_mtgs_110523 (SPAdes) (version 2) | ecosystem: Environmental > Aquatic > Marine > Epipelagic ...
CATCGGTTTCTTCCGCCTTTCGTGCTAGTTGCCGCCGTGCCCGAAGCGTTTTGTATTTTGCCAGATCATCGCTTTCTACTTTGGCTGTGGGGCTATTCGGGCGATTCACAATTTTCACACCAAGCTGATCGTGCTTCTTTTGGGTTCGGTACAGCACCCTCCGCGAAATCGGCTCAACCCTCAGGCCGATCGTGCTGGTTTCTTCGAAACACAATTCCGCAACGGCTTCGACGCCGGCCGGATCAGCCAGTATAGAAACTTCGAACCGCGCACGTCCTTTTTTTCCAAAACCCATGACATAGCCTGCATCCAAAACGCGTTCATCGTCACGGATGTGATCGAGAGCTACAAAGATTTCTTCGGGTGTCATATCGTCCAGTTCAAATGAAACTCTGGAAACAAGATCAATTGCCATTTGCGCTGACTCAAATGTGAGGACGCGCAATATATTTGGAATGCCCCTAATATCTCTCTGACCGGCGCCTACGCCGATCGAGACCAATTTTGCGGTTCCCTGCGGCGACAGACCCGCAGGCTCAACGTAGTGCAAAATTGCTGCCCCTGTAGGTGTAATACGTTCTCCAGTGCCGCCATCGTCGAAAAAATCGAAACCACGAAGCAGTTCGGCGGTTGCTGGTGCTGGTACTGGAATCTTTCCGTGGGCCGTGTCCACCAATCCACGCCCCAAAGGCAGAGCGCTGACCGACCAACTGTTTGCGCTGACAAATTCGATCAGCGTTGCGGCGCTGACGATATCAGCCAGTGAATCCCAATCAGCAACTTCGTGAAAATGCACCTGATCTGGTTGCACTCCGTGAACTGATGCTTCGGCGCCGGCCAAGCCCTGAAAAATTGCGATCGCCCGTTCCTTGACCGATGTATCCAAATTGCTTTGGCTTAGTAAATTGCGAATATCGGCCCAGTGGCTTGTTGGCTTCGCGTTTCCAACGATATCAAACTTTGCTTGAAGGGCGGCGAACCCACCCTTGCAAACATTGTTGATTTGCAAAGTAGCGCATTCCGAAATTCCGGAAACACCGAGGTTCTCTAAGATTTGTGCTCTGGCTTCGGGAAAGGCACTCAACATTGCTGAAAGGAACATGTCGCCGGAAATTCCTCCTACGACATCAAGGTGGATATGCCGGTTCATCGATTATGTTCCACAACAGAAGTGCTCAGAGGCACGACATAAGGTCCCTCCGGAATGACTGCTACTTCGTTGCTTCCGTGGCGCCGTATACTTGCACTAACTGCATCCGATAAATCTTTCACCCGCTCAACACCTGTGTATTTGAAATCTTCGTCCGAAAGTGCCGGCGAAAAGAGCTGAATTGTTCCCAACCGCATTGGTTTAAGCTGCATTTCAGTTTGCCATTCATCCACGTCGGCAAATTTCTTGGCGAGCAGTGTGTTCAGGAAAGCCTCTGTTCCAAGTGAAATCAATCTCTCCTGTGCCTGCCGAAAATGGTCTGACCCAATACCTTCGCCGCATTGGGACACGACTATTAGGGTTCCGCCAGGTTCCAAAATATCCAGTGGTGTCACCATTCCCTTGACAGTTTGGTAGTAGGTTTGGTCCAAGGGGTAACCGGCCGCAGAGGTCACGACCGTTTTGAATTTTCGACCCACGGGAATTTCGGTATATCCACGCACAAACTCTACTGCAGCCAAATGGCTATCGATGATTTCTCCAAAACTTGCAAACACAAGGTTCCGCGTTTCGTCAATAACGGTGTTAAGGGCATAAACTTCACCCAGCATGCCGATGATTTTCAGTTGCTCCTCGTGCAGAGGATTTTGGCTGAGGTTACATTGCTTCGCTGCCGGGTCTTCCATAAAGCGGGCAGAATGAAAGGTGCGAATGGTTTCGTGATGCGCAATACCAGGCGCCACAACTTTGCGCCCCCCAGAATAACCCGCCATAAAATGCGGTTCGACCAGCCCGGTAGCGATGCGCAAATCAGCATTCACAAATCGCTTGTCGAGTTTGACAGGGACCGCTCGGCCTTCTGTCACACCAAGGCTGACATGATCTTCGTCTTTCAAAGCAAAGTGGTTTTCGACACGCACATTTTCCAGGACCCAAGGGTCACCAACTAATTCGGCCAATTCTTCCCCCTCGTTAGGGCGATGCAGGCCCGTCGCCACCAAAACGGTAATGGCTTCGATGGGAATCCCTTGCTGCATCATGGTTTCGATCATCGGGCGCAGGAACAAGTGATTGGGCACCGGTCGCGTGATGTCGCAGATCAGGATGCAGGCTGAACGGCGCCCCACACAAAGTGTGGCAAGGGTTTCTGACGAAACCGGACTATTGAATGCGCTAGCGATTAGCGTTTCCGGCGCGGTTGATTCTGGAAATGACGGTTTGTCGATGACATAGGGCACCGATCCCTCGGGCATCTCAAGTGACAATCCGTTGCGGCCAAACAGCATTTCAATCTGCATCTTGCGTCTCCACATATACGACCCTGAAATCATTTACATTTGTGTGGGTCGGTCCTGTATCTATCAGCGCGTTAAGGGATTCAAAATAGCTGTAGGCGTCATGGCGCGTGAGGTGATCGCGTGCTTTCAGGCGGCTAGCTTTAGCGCGGTGTTCTGGTAACCAAATTGCACCAGCATTATTTTCTGATCCGTCCTTGCCGTCTGTATCGCAGGCAATTGCAGCAAAATTGGGCGTGTCCCAAGCGGCAGTGGCAAGCCCCAACAGAAATTCACTGCACCGCCCGCCTTTGCCGGGGGTACCTTTGACGGTTACTGTAGTTTCCCCACCGGAAATAAGGGCGACTTTGCCGCTCGCTGGTTGGCCATGGCGTTGCACTTGTGCGGCGATCCCCGCCATAACTTTCCCGACTTCCCGTGCTTCGCCTTCAATCGCGTCGCCAAGAATAACCGGAGTGACCCCCGCTTTTCGCGCTACTTCAGCCGCGGCTTCAAGCGAGGCTTGCGGGGCTGCTACAATACGTGTTTCCGCTCTTGAAAATGCTGGGTGATCGCGTTCGGGAGGTTTCGCGGCCGGATTGGATAGCGCAGCTGCAATATGATCTGGAAAGTCAATTCCCAGACGCTTGGCAAGCTCCAGTGCAGTTTCGGATGCATTTATAGCTGGCACGGTTGGGCCCGATGCAATGGTTTCTGGCGCGTCACCCGGAACGTCGCTGATGACTAACGTCAATATGCGCGCAGGAGCGGCTGCGACAGCCAGACGGCCGCCCTTAATCGACGAAAGGCTTTGTCGGATCACATTCATCTCGTCGATTGCGGCCCCGCTGGCCAGCAGCATTTTGTTTACCAATTGTTTGTCACTGAGATTCAGATCTTCCGATGGGAGGGCCATTAAGGAAGATCCGCCACCGGAAATCAAACATAGCGCGAAATCGTCCTTGGTAAGACTTTTAAGGAGGTTGAGGATTTCTCTAGCAGCGGTTTCGCCGGACTTGTCGGGAATTGGATGCGCCGCTTCGCAAATCCGAATGCCTTCACAATGCAATGCGGAACCATGCGGAACGATGACCAAGCCTTCGCAAGCACCCCATGCTGACTCCACAGCCTGTGCCATTCTAGCAGACGCCTTTCCTGCACCCACAACGACCACCCGCCCCTTTGGTTTTTCTGGCAGATGGGCGGTTATGGCACTCAGCGGGTCCGCAGCGTTTAAGGCAGCGTGAAACATATCTTCAAGAAGTGTTCGAACAGTCACTTTAATATTGTCCCTAATGGTTGGATGTGGCACACTGGTTTTGTGCCTGATTGTCAGGCAATCTGTCAACAACTTTCAGGAAGATCCGTGTATAAACTGGTCGAACAAACGCCGCGCTACCGCCTTGTCGCGCAGCAGATCGCAGATTTGATTCTTGAGGGAAACTTACGACCCAAAGAGAAAATGCCTGCTGAACGCGAACTTGTAGAAAGCCTCGGAGTATCCAGGGCGACGGTGCGAGAGGCGTTGATCGCATTGGAGATTGCTGGTTTTGTAGAAAACAGGTTTGGGGCAGGTATGGCGGTATCAGCAAATCCGCCAGTCAAGAATACTCTGGCTAAAGTATCGGGCCCGGGGCCATTTGAGCTTCTTGACGCTCGGCTTCTTGTCGAAGGTGAAATTGCAGCCCTAGCTGCTGAACGAATTTCCAAAGAAGAAATTGAAACTCTGAAAAGTTTGACAAAATCTATGTCTGAGGAAGGAGAGAGTGAATTTTGGGGTGAAAACGCGGACGAGCGGTTCCACGTGACTATCGCCCGATCCACCGGCAATCTAGCCCTTGAACTGACCATCCGCGATTTCTGGCGTCAAAGAGTCAGTATGCCGATGTGGATTAAAATGCACAATCGAGTGAATGTTTCATCAATGAAGGATGCACTTGTATTAGAACATGAAGAGATAATAAACGCATTGGAATGTCGCAATCCAGAAGGGGCAAGAACAGCGATGCGGCGGCATATCTCACAATTCGGCAGCCAACTATTAGATGCTTGGGCCGCGATTGAGGATACCTCGGAAAAGTCGGTCGACTCGCCCGGTATCCTGCTCCGGCGAGAATTAGACCGCTGATAATTGTTTTGTCGCAAAGATTTCGTGCCGTATGAATAATTCAGCCTTACCGAATAGCCACCTCGGCAATGCGCCAATCATGGCAAGTGCCTTACGCACTTCACATTAAGGATGGCTGTTGTTGAAGGCCAAGCAAACGGCTCTTCGGTTGATAGCTGACCGCTTGGTTTGAGGTTTTCTGACTTGATCATCCAAAAGACCCAGCTTGAGATCTATCCTGAGATGGATTTTAGCTCAAGTGCAGCGTTTCAAAGTCCTCTGGAGCCTTTGGGCGCTTTTTCAGTATCAATGAGATCGCCCAAAGCGCGTATGGCCAGACCGACGATATTTTTTTCCGTCGCATACGTTTTTCGATAGATTGCCGCTGCGCTTACTCGCTTGCCGACAGCCCGAGGCAATAAAAAGTATTTGCATTGTCGCGGTAGAATTTGCGCAATTCACTTTCCGAAGATCCGGCCAACGCGCGGTCCAGCACCTCTATGCCGCGAGTTACGCTCCCGGCCAGCAAACAGACCGGGTAGTCACTGGCGTAGATGGTGCGATCGAATCCAAAGGTTTCAATCGTCGCATCAATGTAGGGACGAAGATCACCTTCGCTCCAGTTTTTGTGATCCGCCGCCACCGGCAGGTCTGACATCTTTATCAGTAAGTTGGGATGCTCCGCTAGTTCGCGGATGTCACTTCGATACTGTTCGATTGCACAGTCGATGATGCCGGGTTTTCCACAATGATCAAGAATCATAGGTACGTTGGGAATATGCTTCACAAACTCCCGAACGATATCCATCTGGGTAAAATTCACATTAATCTCAAAATGAAACCCAAATTTTTCCAATAGATTGACGCCATCAATAAAGCCGTCGCTCAAGGTTAGGGCGCGGGGATCATCGTCAAACTCAACGATTCTGCGGATTCCCTTAACCGCGGGATGTTTCTCTTTCATTTCCGCAAGCATGGGCTCTACTCGAGAACCCCATTCCAGGGGGGCCATGGGAACAATGCCTTTGATCCTCGGATCGCGTTTGGCGGAGTCTTCGACGAATTCGATCTCTTCGATATATTGCCCTGAAGTTGGCGTGAAATCAGCATAGCACTCCAGAAAAACCATTGCCTCTACTTCGACATTTTCGCAATCACGTTGATAATCTTCGATCTGGTAAGACTTACCAAAAAGCGGATGTCCCAGAAAAGCTGAATAGTTCAGTCGACTAAAATCCCAAATATGCAAATGTGTGTCAATAATCGGGAAATTCGGCATCAAGTTCTCCACTGTATATGTTGGCCAACCGCAGAATTTGATCGCGTTTGGAACGCCCAAATCATGCTGAGCAAATTTTTCTTGTCAAACTAATATTGATCAATAAAATTCGAAAAATATGGAGCCTGGCATGAAAGTTGGTTCAAAATAGGGGGGCATGTGTTTTGACGCTTCCCCTTTGCGCATCAGAATGTGGAAATTCATAATGAGATAACATCCGAGAATTGGGCTTATGGAAACCATCAAACTCAATGTTTATCTTTCAAACTGAAGTTAGTACCCCCCTTTTAAACTTCTTTGTGCAAAAATCTCATTACCCTTGCCGGTCCCCGATTGAAACCGTCTAGACTTTTCACCCCACAACTCATTCATGAACGCCTGTAAATCCTTATTCTAAGGCACTTCTAGAAATGCTAGGCGAGGGTGGAATTTTGAGGGAGTCAGCGAAAGTGATTGTCTTATGTCATTTAGCGGTCACTGCTATCTAGTCCGTCCTGAACAACCAGTAGGCCTCTGATTTTGTTGATAAATGGTCGATTTTGTTGGGCGATAAGTGCAAGGTTTGGTATTGTCTCGTTAGGAACCTTGCAATTTTGAGCGTGATATGAAGCCAAGAAAGCCACCCCCGGAACAAGACGACCTGCTGCGTGCGCGATTGGTCGAGAAGATCGACATGCGGCATGAGTTAGTGAAGCTGGAAGTCTTGATCGACTGGGATGTTTTCGAGCGGGAATGGCTCGGGTTCTTTCCATCTCACACCGGCCGTCCCGCGACACCGCCACGTTTGGTAGCTGGTTTGTGCTACCTTCAGCATGCCTTTGCGCTTTCTGACGAGGCAGTTGTGGCCCGCTGGGCCGAGAACCCATACTGGCAGCATTTCTGCGGCGAGACATTCTTTCAACATCGCCTGCCGATTGACCCGTCCTCCCTGACACGCTGGCGCAAGAGGATCGGCGAGGAAGGGGTCGAGTGGCTGCTGACCGAGACGATTGAGGCCGGGAAGCGATCCGGGGCAGTGAAGGACAGCGATCTCAAGCGGGTCACGGTCGATACCACGGTAATGGAAAAGAATATTGCGCACCCCACTGATGCCCGACTGTATGAAACGGCCCGGCGGAAACTGGTCGGCTTGGCCCGCGAAGCCGGGATCGGCCTGCGGCAGAACTACAACCGCCTCGCACCTCGTTTGGCCGGTCAAGTCGGACGCTATGCCCATGCCCGCCAATTCAAACGGATGCGCAAGGCGCTACGTCGTCTTAAGGGCTACACCGGTAGGGTGTTGCGCGACATTGAGCGGCAGTTGGACAAGGTTCAAGAGGGCGCATTAAAGGCGCGCATGATGGAGATGATCGCGTTGGTACACAGGCTATTGGCCCAGAAGCCGAAAGACAAAAAGAAGCTCTACAGCCTGCATGAACCAGCGGTGGACTGCATATCGAAAGGCAAGGCGCACAAGCGCTACGAGTTTGGCACCAAGGTCAGCGTAGCCACGACCAACAGAGGCGGCTTTGTAGTCGGAATGCGGGCGCTGCAGGGCAATCCCTACGATGGCCATACGTTGAGCGAGGCGCTGGAACAGGTCGAGATCCTGACCGACCAGCGGCCCGAGATGGTCTTTGTCGATCGTGGATACCGGGGCCACGGCGTGGAAACCGTGAAGGTTTTCATCAGCGGTGCGCGGCGTGGTGTTACCAGGACGATTGCCAAACTCCTGCGGCGGCGCAGCGCCATAGAACCGATGATAGGGCACATGAAAAACGACGGCCGACTGAGGCGAAGCACCCTGAAAGGAACCGAAGGCGATGCTCTATTCGCCGTCCTCTGTGGTTGCGGTCACAACATCCGCATGATCCTCAGGCACCTGAGAGCTATTTTGCGCCGACTGATCGGGCTGATCCGTCAGGTTTGCATGATCACCGACGCGAAAATGCCGCGCAGTCGAGGAGATCAAGTCGACAAAATCGCGGCCTGAAAGCGATATTCAGGACGGACTATCTATTAGATTCTAGCGTTACATTTGGCGGAAATCCGCTATGAGGCGCTCGGGATTGAGGTCAAATGTCTTAGCGATACGATCAATCATGGTGCGCGCGGCACCCGCTTCTGCTTGGCGAACAGACCGTGTCGCCCCCACATCCAGAATCACGGCATTGTCAGTATCCATCATGTAATTGGTTGAATATCTACTGCTCGCCGCACATTATGCTCGGCAATGGCGAAATGAGCACAAGTCCGCATCAAACAGTCAACGCTACATAAATGTGGAAGGCTACTTGAGGTACTGCCGCCGCGTTGCGCGAGAACTAGCTGAGCTTGGTGTCGGCGTCGCGGAGCCTGGCGTGACTGTGAATTATGTGCTGATGGAGGACCGCGACTATCGCAAAGTCTATGAAGCCTGGGAATTGCTTTTACAGCGAAATCGGGCAGAGGACGACCTCTGGGCTTGGCAAGCAAATAGTTGGACGGACTTTTGTGTTCTGGCCGTGACATTGGCCATGCACGAGTTGGACGAGGCAACGATGATCGCACAGTCGCCGTTGATCTGGCGGGACGAGGCGGAGATGAGTCGCCGCTTTCGCCATGACCGCCCTCTTGCAGTATTTTGGCTGCGAAAGAGCGAACTAATTGTCGAGGTTCAAGCGCGCCCTGAATCTCTCTCCAAGCTTCAGTATGCGGCACGGGCGTGCCTATGGCTGAGGGTTAGCGACCTTGATGGCGAGGCATTCGAACGGCGAGTGCCAATCTGGACACCGCATTGCTTTACTGCGCTTTCACCTGAGGTTGAAGCTGACGGGGCCGTTTCTACGATGGCGCAGCTCCAGCGAGTTCAAACTAACGAGGTAATGCGCGAAGGGGTGATATTGTTATGCTGGGCTGTTGCATAGCGTTCAAACTCGGCAACGGACAAAGGCGCATTCTAGGTCAGGCGGGTCATCAAAAATGTTTTGTTGAACGTCTGTGCGACCGAAAAACCTCCACCGAGTCATTCACTTCCAAAATAGTCGCGAACTCCGCCACATTCGGCCACTAGGAGTACGGCTTAGCTCTCGTCCTGTCACCGACTTGTATGAAAGCGCGAGAAGCAGCCATTGGTGACAGAGCAGCGAAATGTACTTTTGTCCGCGACTTGATCCTTGGCCGACTTTCCTTCGCTGCAAGTTGCACGAAGGGCTGCTTTTCACGCCGCATGGCGACACCGGATTCCGAGCAGACGCAGCAATTTCGGCGCTGCGAGCGCACGCAGCAGGAAAACCGAATGCACGGGTTGGGCTCATTCCAGCCGTTAGCTGCGATTTGCACCAAGGTCCGGTTCTGCCTGTTGCTCTGGGCAGCTTATAGATTGAGGCAGGCCGTCTTCATACAGTGCAGCCTGCGTTTCGCCGTTGCCCCATTGATAGAGCAGGCCAATTTCAACGCCTGTATTAATGCACGTAACGCGGCCGATGGCTTCAGCCGTTGTGCGAACACTCTCAAATTCGGGCAAAACTAGCCCCTCTCGTTAAACAATTCCTTTGCATCGACCTCAAGGGCGCGCGCTATCCGCTCCAGAACATCTAATGATGCTGAAAATTTGGCGAGTTCGATCTCGCTGACATAGCTGCGATCCATGTCCGCAGCTAAAGCTAACTGTTCTTGGCTCAATCCTCTGGAATTTCTTAGATTCTGGATATTTAGCCCTACTCGTTCCCTCAATTTCATGGCCTGTCTTCGGCCAATTCATGAGGGTTGCTCTACGGAATATATTCCACAAAACGCGCGCGAGCTGTTATAAGTGTCTTCCCGCATATGGTGTGACGGGGGAGGTTAAGCGTAGATTTTCAATACTATCGTAATGTCGTCGAAAGGTATTTATTGAAATGTCGCTCATAATAATCCGCAACTGGCTCGGCGGGCTCGCCTTAGCTTTCATTTCCAGCACGGCCCCGCAGGCTGCAAGGGCTTACCAAGTTGATTGTGCCATTCTGCTTTGCCTTGCTGGTGGGTGGCCAGCTTCAGCAGAATGTGCTCATGCGCGTGCCGTGTTCATCAGGCGGATCAAGCCTTGGCCAATCGAGCCGCCGCTACAAATCTGGCGTTGCCCGATGGGGGTGGCAGAGCGCGCTCCGTTGCAAAGCACGGCTCCTCAGGTTTGGCAGGCGAATGACCAAGTCAGGATGGGTGTTGGCCAAGTCATCTTGGCACAGGTCGAAGACGGTGGCGCAGATATTGACATCAGCGGCTTGGAGTTCGATTTCGTGCGCTCGATCCGCGTTTGGGACG
>Ga0209199_1006275_pt1 | contig 10066 bp, 12 predicted proteins | sample COGITO_mtgs_1105_7_FD_184805 | JGI IMG/M metagenome (GOLD analysis project Ga0209199, IMG submission 184805) | Pelagic marine microbial communities from North Sea - COGITO_mtgs_110523 (SPAdes) (version 2) | ecosystem: Environmental > Aquatic > Marine > Epipelagic ...
TTTGAGCAACAACTTGATCTTTAAGATTTACTTTTTGCTTTGGCCATCTACCAGTATGATAATATTTACCTTTAAATGTGTTTAATCCTTTGATGCTAGGTATATTGGCTGCTGAAAGAGAACCTACCGCACAAATAAGATATTTAGTTAAAAATACTTTATTTTTATTTGTTTTTAATTGCCATAATTTTTTATTTTCTAAATATTTGGCTGAAACAATCTTATTATTAAATAAAATATTTTTTTTTAAATTTAATTTTTTTTCTACGTATTTTAAATATTTGAGAATTGTATTTTGTTTTGGAAATTTTTCTTTCCAAATCCAGTTTTTGTAAATTTTTTCTGAAAAAGTATAACCATATGTGTGACTTTCAGAGTCACACCTTGCGCCTGGGTATCTATTCCAATACCAAGTCCCCCCAATATCTGATCCTTCTTCGATAGCTAATGTTTTTAAATTTAACTCATCTCTACATTTATGAAGCTGATAAAGTCCAGAAATCCCTGCACCTATAATTATTGAGTCAAATTGTAACAATTTTACTTAGTATGATCTTGATAAATTTTATTTGAAGACTTGTCTATGCCGCTGACCAAGTGTAATTGTCTTTGTAGAGAATAACCAATTTTTTCCTCAATAACTTTGGCACCTTCATGATCGTAAAAAGATGTAGCTGGCATATATCTGTAAGTAAGCCCTGCTCTTCTTTTTCCAGAATTATTTGCTCTTGATCCGTGAAATAAATAAACATCATGCATAGAAAACATACCTGGTTTTAGAATTACAGATTTTGCCTGATCTCTAATTTCATCAATATTTTTAAGTGTCTGGTTTAAAGTAACATCGGTAGAGTCTAATGTATTATGTTCTGCCAGTTTTCTGTCTAAATGAGATCCAGGAATGTATTGTAGTGGGCCATTTTCTTCTGTTACCTCGTCTATAGATAGCCATACAGTTACCGACTCTAGTGGCTTAATAGGCCAATACTCTCCATCTTGATGCCAAGGTGTTTCTTTACCATTTTTCTCTTTTTTACAAAACAATGAAGATCCCCAAAGAACTATATCATCACCAATTAATTGTTTTACCTCACTAATTATTTCTGGATACATTGCGAATTTAAGAAAATCGCTATCTCTTTCATATAACCCTGATACAAATTCAGTATTTTCATCTTTGTGATCATCTAAATATTTATCTAGAGCATTATTTAAATCTTTTACTTTATCATCTGATAAGCAAGTAGAACTCTTAACTAAACCATCTTTTTTATAAATTGACAGTTGGTTTTCTGAAAGCATAAAAAAAATTAACATATTAAAAAAAAAAATCTATTTAAAATTAGATCTTTAATAAAAATTAATTTATAAAATTCAGATTAGAATTAATCTTAAAATTTAAAGTATTAAAAAAATACTAACAAAATATTATGGAAAACTTTGATTATATAATACTTGGAGCAGGCTCTGCTGGATGTGTACTTGCAAATAGATTATCAGAAAATCCAAGTAATAAAGTTTTACTAGTTGAAGCAGGTGGCAAGGACAATTATCCGTGGATCCATATTCCAGTAGGTTACTTTAAAACAATGCATAACCCAGACGTAAGGTGGCAAAGACAATTATCCGTGGATCCATATTCCAGTAGGTTACTTTAAAACAATGCATAACCCAGACGTAGATTGGTGTTACAAAACTGAACCTGACGAAAGTATGAATGATATATCTATTAGATATCCGAGAGGTAAAACCTTGGGTGGAAGTTCTTCAATTAACGGTCTTTTATATGTAAGAGGACAACATAGAGATTATGATGTTTGGAGACAATTAGGGAATACTGGATGGAGTTGGGATGATGTTTTACCTTATTTTATTAAAGCTGAAAATCAAGAGAGAGGTAAAAGCGAATTTCATGGTGTTGGTGGTCCATTATCAGTTTCCGATCAAAGAATTCAATTGCCTCTTTTAAATGAATTTCAAAATGCAGCTGAAGAATTTGGTATCCCAAAAACGAAAGATTTTAATACTGGAGATAACCATGGTTGTGGATATTTTCAGGTTACAGAAAAAGATGGCTTTAGATGTAGTACAGCTGTTGGTTATTTAAATCCTATAAAAAGTAGAAAAAATTTAAAAATAATTACTAAAGCACACGTTAAAAAAATTAACTTTGAAAACAAAACAGCAAAAGAAGTTGAATACTGGCAAGAAAATGAACTAAAAAAAGTTAAAGCAAATAAAGAAATTATTTTATCCTCAGGTGCAATAGGATCTCCTCAAATACTACAAGTGTCTGGTATTGGTAATACAGATAAATTAAAGAACTTAGGTATTGATGTGGTGCATGAACTAAAAGGAGTTGGAGAAAACTTGCAAGACCATTTGATGTTTAGACCAATTTATAAAATTCATGGAATTAAATCTCTCAATAAGAAAGTTAATAGTTTGTTTGGTAATTTAATGATTGGATTAGAATATATCTTTAATAGAAGTGGACCTATGACTATGGGTGCAAGTCAACTTTGTATGTTTGCAAAAAGTGATCCTTCTTTAGAGCTTCCTGATCTTCAGTGGCACGTCCAACCAATGAGTATGGATACATTGGGCGCAACTAAAAATCACGATTTTCATGCATTTACACCAACGGTTTCAAATGTAAGACCTTCAAGCAGAGGTCACGTTAGTATAGTAGACAAAGACTCAAGAACATATGCAAAAATAAAAATGAATTATCTTTCAACTGATGAAGATAGAAGAATAGCTGCAAAAGGATTAAAATTAACAAGAAAAATTGTATTAGAATCTGAAACTTTCAAGAAATATAGTCCTGAAGAATATAGACCAGGTATAAACATTAATGATGATGAAGAGTTAGTTAAAGAAGCATCTAATTATGCTCAAACTATTTTTCATCCTGTTGGCACATGTAAAATGGGTCAAGACGATATGGCAGTAGTTGATGAAAAATTAAAAGTTAAAGGAATAAAAAATCTTAGAGTAATAGATGCATCGATAATGCCCAACATAACTTCTGGTAACACTAATGCACCAACAATAATGATTGCAGAAAAAGGTGCAGATATGATACTAGAACACTAAATGTTTGCAGAATTAATTACACCTGAACAACTTACAATTTTAGGACAAATCATATTTATTGATTTAGTTCTTGCGGGAGATAACGCAATTATTATTGGAATGGTTGCTTCGAAATTTCCTGTAGAACAAAGAAAAAAAGTTATTTTTTGGGGCATTGGTGGTGCGGTAATTTTAAGAATAATCTTAACCATGTTAACTGCTTACCTCTTACAAATTACAGGTTTAAGATTGATCGGTGGATTATTGCTACTTTATATCATCTATAAACTTTATACGGATGTAATCAAAGGCCAATCTAACGAAGAAGATATAAAAGTAGATAATTCTAGTTTTATGAAGGCTATATGGACAGTTCTGCTTGCTGATTTTACAATGAGTTTAGATAACGTTTTGGGTGTTGCTGGAGCTGCAGGTGATCACTATGGACTATTAATATTTGGATTAGCATTATCAATAGTTTTGATGGCAACAGCTGCAAATTTAATTTCAAGATGGATTAAAGAGTACAAATGGATCGCATGGGCTGGATTACTAGCAATATTAGTTGTTGCTGTAGAGTTGATTTACACAGATATTAAAATATTATTTCTATAATGTATTTACAAAAGATTAATTTAAAAAATAAATATGCATTAGTAACTGGTGCAGGTAAAGGATTAGGAAAAGCTTGCTCAATTGCTTTAGCAGAAGCTGGTGCAACAGTTATAGCATTAAGCAGAACTCCATCTGATCTTGATAAATTAGAAAAGCAAATCAAAAAAATTAAAGGAAAAATTATTAAAGTTCCTTGTGATGTAATGGACTATGAAGATTTAAAAAAGAAGATAGATAAAATTAAAATTATAGATGTCTTGGTAAATAATGCAGGCACAAATATTCCAGAACCTTTTGAGAAAATTAAACAAAAAAGCATGAACTACTTGGTTGATCTTAATCTTAAAGCTGCTTTTAACGTTGCTCAACTTGTAGTTAAAAAAATGTTAAAAAATAAAAAAAGACCAGGCTCAATAATAAATATGTCTTCTCAATTAGGTCATGTTGGTATGAGTGGTAGAAATGTCTATAATATGACTAAATTTGGTATTGAGGGTCTAACTAAAGGAATGGGTGTTGAATTGGCAAAAAATGACATAAGAGTTAACACTGTTGCGCCAACATTTGTTGCAACACCAATGGTCTTAAACTTCTTTAAAAATAAAAAATTTAAGAAATTAGCTTTAGGTAATATTCCTATGGGAAAATTAGCAACAGAAAGTGATATAGCAACTACTGTTTGCTTCTTGGCTTCTTCAGCCTCTTCAATGATCACAGGTACATCAATAGTAATAGATGGCGGATGGACAGCAAAATAATTTATAGATTTTTATTAGTATTATTTATTTTTACAACATCACAAGTAAACGCAATAGAATTTCAAGGAAAATTTATACAAGGTCATTTCATTTTAGGAAAAACTAATCCTGATGCAAAAATTTTAGTTGGCAAGAAAGAAGTGAAAATATCTAAAGATGGTTTTTTTGTTTTTGGGAAAATTTATACAGGGTCATTTCATTTTAGGAAAAACTAATCCTGATGCAAAAATTTTAGTTGGCAAGAAAGAAGTGAAAATATCTAAAGATGGTTTTTTTGTTTTTGGAATTGATAGAGATAGAAAATTTGATCTAACTTTTACGAAAACTTTAAATGGAAAAAAATCAATAATAACAAAAAAAGTTTTAAAGAGACAATACAATATACAAAGAATTGATGGACTTGCGGAGAGCAAAGTTACTCCACCAGAGTCAGTATATAAAAGAATTAAAAAAGAAAATAATGCAATAGGTGAAGCAAGAGCTATCAACTCTGATCTAATTTATTTTAAAGAAAAATTTATTATGCCAGTAGAAGGTATTATAAGCGGTGTCTATGGCAGTCAAAGAATTTTGAACGGTAAACCAAGATGGCCTCACTACGGCATAGATATAGCTGCAAAACAAGGAACAATGATCAAATCGTCTGGCACTGGTGTTGTTACAATGGCTGAAGATGATTTATATTACACTGGTGGAACAGTAATTATGGATCATGGCCATGGTATTTCAACAATATATTCTCACCTTGAAAATGTTTTAGTTTCAGTTGGAGATAGAATAAATCAAGGAGATATAATAGGCACTGTTGGATCAACTGGAAGATCAACTGGGCCCCATCTAGATTTTAGAATAAATTGGTTTCAAACAAGACTTGATCCTATGTCTGTATTAAAATAAAAAAGTTTAATGAAAAAAACATTAAAAGATAAACTTTCAGATAAATTAGTTAACGCTTTTTTAAAAAATAAGATTATTTCAGCGATACCTAAAAAATTTACAAAAAAACTTACTGAAGCAGACAAATTTAGAAAACTGTGTGAAAGTAAAATTAAAGAACCAGTAATTGGATATAAAGCTGGTGGAACCGGTATTCCTTTATTGAAAAAATTGAATGAAAAAGAACCTTTTTATGCTTCAGTTTATGCAAGAAATTTTTTAAAAAGTGGTAAACGTGTTAAAATAAATAAATCAACTTTAGGGATTGAGCTTGAAGTTTGTTATTTAATTAAAAAGTCTTTTTTTTCTTCAAAAGGATCAATTACAAGCAAGAATGTTACTAAATTCATATCTCATATGGCTCCATGTATTGAGGTAGTTGGTTATAGACAAAAAAGAAAAGGAATAACCTCTTTTGGAGATCTATGTAGTGATTTTGGTGGAAATGTTAAGTTTCTAATTGGTCAAAAGAAAAAATATAAGAGAATTAATATTGAAAATTTAAAAGCAAATATTTCAAACAAAAAAGTTAAGCAAAGTGTTAATGGAAATACTAAGCGTTAATGGAAATACTAATGCTGTATACATTAACCCACTTAACTCTTTAAGATTTGTTCTAAATAAAGTTAAAAAGGATAAAGTTGATTTGGGAAGAGATTTTTATGTATTTACGGGCTCTACGGTGGGTGTGGTTCCTATTCTTGGTAAAGGTTTATACACAGGTAAAATTGACAAATTAGGCTCAGTAAAAGCAATCATTTCTTAATGGCTCTTCATTTTAGTAAAGAAGAATTTTCTAAAAGAAAACAAGATGTTTTAAAATCTATGAAAGAGCAAAATTTAGATGCTCTTTTAATGTTCAGACAAGAGTCAATGTATTGGCTTACGGGTTACGATACATTTGGATATGTTTTTTTTCAAACTTTAGTCTTAGATCAAAAAGGAAATGTAGTTTTATTAACTCGTGCACCTGACTTAAGACAAGCTCAAAATACATCAAATATTCAAGATATAAGAATTTGGGTAGACAAAGATGGAATAAACCCAACAGATGATCTTAAAATAATATTAGATGAACTTGATCTAAAAAATAAAAAAATAGGTATTGAATATGAAGCTTATGGAATGACAGGACGTAACGCTTTAAAATTAAATAAATCCTTAGAAAATTATTGTAACGTTGATGATCAATCTGAACTGATAACAAAACTAAGAGTTATAAAATCTAATGAAGAATTAGTATATGTAAAACAAGCTGCTGAGTTGGCAGATAGAGCTTTGGATGAAGCTTGGAAATATGCAAAGGCTGGAACTAATGAAGCAAAAATTTTAGCTGAAATGCAAAGAGCAGTTCTTGAGGGTGGTGGTGATTATCCTGCTAATGAATATATTATAGGCTCAGGTGATAATGCTTTACTTTGTAGATACCAAGCTGAAAAAAGAAGTTTATCAAACACTGATCAACTAAGTTTAGAATGGGCTGGTACTTATAAACATTACCATTCTGCAATGTTTAGAACTATTCCTATAGGAAAAGCTGACCCCAAACATATAAAAATGCATGAAGCTTGTGTTGAAGCTTTAACTAACTGTGTAAAAACTTTAGTTCCAGGAAAAACTGCAGGTGAAGTTTTTGATGCGCATGCAAAAACATTTGATGATTTAGGATTTAATAAAGCAAGAATGAATGCGTGTGGATATTCATTAGGTTCAACGTTTTCACCTAATTGGATGGACTGGCCAATGCTATACACGGGTAATCCTTATAAGATTGTTCCTGGCAATGTCTTCTTCATGCACCCTTATGAAATAACTCCAGGTAATATCTTCTTCATGCATATGATATTGATGGATTCAGATAGTAATTTAGCCATGAATTTAGGTGAAACCTATTTAGTGACTGAGAATGGTAATGAAAGATTAGGTAAGCAAAAATTAGATTTGGTTGTTCTTTAAATTTCTGATCTAGCTCTTAAACGCTCATAAATTAAACGTGTTTTAACACCTAAGTTTAAAAATGGTTGAGGTGGCAACCAAGTAGGTTTGTTTCTTGCTTCTATAGTTTGTATTTCTTCTGTGTTTTCTTCGCTATTTAATAGCAATTTGTTCACCAAATAAGGTACCTACACCAATACCTGAGCCATTATAACAACCAGCAGCAAAAATATTGTTGTCAATTTTTTCAAATATTTGAGAACTATTTCTTGTTCTAGATACTACACCAGACCATGATGATTGAATTATATCTTCGGGTAATTGTGGAAATCTTTTTTTAATACCAATTTTTTGATTAATTGATCTTTTTTGTAAATCAAACTTAGACATCTTAAAAGGATTGTGAACTTCTGCTGTATTTCTTATCAAAATTCTTTTATCTTTAGTCATTCTAATTGTAGCGCCCATTGGTCTTACAGGTAACACACCCCACTCTTTTGGTTGACCTATAGATTTAAATTCATCTTCAGTTAATGGTCTTGTCATACTTGCAGTTAGAGTAATTGGGAAATTGTAATTTGATTTAATTCCTAAAGATTTCAAAAAACCATTTGTAGCAAAAATGATTTTCTTAGTATTAATTTTACCATTTTTAAATTCACAAGAGATTATATCTTTAGTTTGATTCCAATTTAACAAACATGAGTTTTCATATAAATCAACATTATTTGGTAATACATCAACCATTGCTCTAACTAATTTTCCAGGATGTAATAAAATACCACCTTTTGTGTGAAGTGCTGTATTATAAAAGCTTGTTCCTAATCTCTTGGATATCTCTATTTTAGATAATAAATTATGTTCAAAACCTAATTTAGAGAGTGTTTTTGAAAAATTAGTTAAAATTTTCTTATCTTCAGTTCTTGATGATGCAAAATATTTTCCACATTCATTCCAATCACAATCTACTTGATAGTCATTAATGAATTTTTTAATAGCATTGATACCAAGTTCATAAATATCAGCTTTTTTTTTATAACTTTCTAATTCTTTATTGGATGTGAATCCATCATTAAGAGTAGTATCAACTAAATAGCCTGAGTTTCTACTACTTGCACCCTCACCCGCTAATTGTGCATCAACTAAAATAATTTTTTGATTTGGATATAATTGACCTAATTTTCTTGCAGCAGATAATCCCGTGTAACCTGCTCCAATTACTAGCCATTCACAATCTTCATTTGTTTGTAAGGTTTTAATATTTGTCCGAGGGATTAAATCTTGAACCCAGCTACAACTATTATCGTTAGTCACTTCCATGAAGTGACTGTACGATAATTGATATAAATTTAAAAGTTCTTAAGAGTTTAACGAAGGTTGTTTCTTCATGTCTGCTTTATTGATACCAGCAACTTTAACCGGTTTCTTCATAGCATCTCTTCTAAAAGGCTCGCCAAGCTCTTGGTTTAGAATTACTTCAATAAACGTTGTAATTCCTTTCTTTTGATCTTCACAAGATTGTTTTATTGCTGCTGTAGTTTCTTCCATTGTTCTAACGGTTACACCTTTTAATCCACATGCATCAGCAACTTTAGCATAACTTAATTCTGGATCTAACTCTGTTCCAACAAAATTATCATCAAACCAAAGAGTAGTATTTCTTTTTTCTGCACCCCACTGATAATTTCTGAAGATAACCATTGCAATAGCAGGCCATTCTTCTCTGGCACATGAGCTCATCTCGTTCATGCTAATTCCAAAAGCCCCATCACCAGCAAAACCAATTACTGGAGTATCAGGACATCCAATTTTTGCTCCTAAAATTGATGGGAAGCCGTATCCACAAGGACCGAATAATCCTGGAGCTAAATATTTTCTTCCTTTTTCAAAAGTTGGGTAAGCATTTCCGATTGCACAGTTATTACCAATATCACTTGAAATAATTACATCATCAGGCATCCCTGCTTGAATTGCTCTCCAAGCTTGTCTGGGAGACATTCTATCAGAATCTCTTTTTCTAGCTTCTTCATTCCAAACAGTACCTTCATCATCATCTTCATGATCAAGACTTGATAATTTTTGTAACCAAGCCGATTTAGTTTGATGGATAGTATCTTTTCTTGCTTGTCTATCTGTGTCGCCAGCTGTTGGTGAAAGCTGAGCTAAAATTTGTTGAGAAACTAATTTAGCATCTCCGCAAATTCCAACTGTAACTTTTTTTGTAAGACCAATTCTATCTGAATTCATGTCAACTTGAATGATACTTGCATCTTTTGGCCAGTAATCCATTCCTCAACTTGAATGATACTTGCATCTTTTGGCCAGTAATCCATTCCATAACCCGGAAGTGTAGAAAAAGGATTAAGCCTTGTACCTAATGCTAGCACAACATCAGCTTTTTGAATCAATTCCATTCCAGCTTTTGAACCATTATATCCTAATGGACCTGCTGCTAATGGATGACTTCCTGGAAAACTATCATTATGTTGATAACCAGAACAAACTGGTGCATCTAACTTTTCAGCAAGTTTTTTACAATCTTCAATCGCACCACCAATAACAACACCAGCACCAGATAAAATTACTGGAAATTTTGCATTTGATAATAAGTCTGCAGCTTTTTTAATTGCATCAACACCACCTGCTTGTCTTTCTAATCTTACAATTGGAGGAAGGTCAATATCAATTACTTGTGTCCAATAATCTCTTGGCACATTTATTTGTGCAGGAGCCGAACCTCTAAT
>Ga0209199_1006279_pt1 | contig 10061 bp, 9 predicted proteins | sample COGITO_mtgs_1105_7_FD_184805 | JGI IMG/M metagenome (GOLD analysis project Ga0209199, IMG submission 184805) | Pelagic marine microbial communities from North Sea - COGITO_mtgs_110523 (SPAdes) (version 2) | ecosystem: Environmental > Aquatic > Marine > Epipelagic ...
TGGTTTAAAAAACCAAGGGGATCGCAAATTTAAAAAGTGCGATGAGCAAGACTACCGCAATTAGGTTGATGATGATCCCAACACGTGCCATTTGTGCAACTTTGACATAGCCACTAGCAAATACAATGGCATTAGGAGGGGTGGCCATGGGAAGCATGAAGGCACAACTGCTTGCCATGGTAACGGGAATTAAGAGATATAAGATTGGAATTTCTAACCCTAAAGCGATTCCTGCTACAACGGGTGCCAGTACGGCAACCAAGGCAACATTGCTCATTAACTCTGTCATGAATAGCATAAGTAATATAAGGAGAGAAGCGGTAATCAAAACATTCAAATTTGCCGCTGCAATGGCGTCAGTAATTAGTGAAACGATGCCCGTAGTCGACATTCCTTTGGCTAGAGCGAGTCCTCCACCAAATAAGATTAAAATTCCCCAAGCAAGACGTTGGGTATCTTTCCATTCCAAAATAAATATTCCTTTTTTGAACTTATGAGGGATAGCAAAGAGCGCTACTGCGCATCCCATACTTATGATGGTATCAGACAAACCTAAGCTGGGGAAAAAGGAATTTAATACAGTTCGAAATACCCATAGAAAAACGGTGATCGCAAAAACACGTAATACGTGTTTTTCTTGTGCAGTAACAGGACCTAAATCCTGAAGTTTTTGGGCAATTAATTCATTGGAGGAGGCAAAAGCAATTCCTTTATTAGAAAACATCCAGCGGGTTAAAATAAAGTAGATGATTGCAATCATAACAACCGAAAAAGGGAGTCCAATGCTCATCCATTTAAAAAAGGAAATTTGAATGTTGTATTCATTTTCTAATAAGCCTATGAGAATGGAGTTAGGAGGTGTACCAATGACTGTAGCAATCCCTCCTGCATTAGCAGAAAAAGCAATTCCCAACATAACACTCAAGGAGAAATGTTGCTCCTGTACGGTAAATTCACCATCACTCTTAACCAATAACTGAATGACGGATAGCGCAATGGGAAGCATAACAACGGTACTGGCAGTATTGGATATCCACATACTCATAAAAGCGGTTGCTAACATAAAACCCAGAATTACTCGGTTGGGTGTTGTTCCCGTTTTCTGAATAATGGTCAGTGCAATTCTGCGATGTAGATTTACTTTTTCGAGGGCCAAGGCCAATACAAAGCCACCAAAAAACAGAAAAACAATGGAACTTCCGTAGTTTGCCCCAACTTCATTCATCGACATTACATTAAACAAGGGGAATACAATTAAGGGAAGTAGGGCAGTTACAGAAATAGAAACTGCTTCTGTAATCCACCAACAAACCATCCACAGCGCAAGGCCAATAACCGTTATTGCTTCTGGAGAGAGGAAAGATAAATTACATCCTTTGATGATAATAAAAAGTAAAGGGCCAAGAATTAGCCCAATTTTCTTACTCATTGTTGTGCTGTTTATTTGGTGAGTAAATCGATGTTTTATTGTTTTTCAAAAGTTTATGTCTTGTTAGGTGAGTCTATAAAATTATTTGTTTAACTTTATGTTCAAAATATTAAACAACAATTATGAGTAGCATACAGCTAGGTAAGATAGATACTTCTGTCAAATTTAACAATCAAATCGACTGCAAAAACTATTTAGTTGATGGAGAATTAAAAAATTGGGAAGGAAATACATCAAATGTATACTCTACAATCTATACTGAAAACAGTAAGGGCGAAGTAGGTCCAACCTTGTTGGGATCCATTCCTGACATGGAGACCGATGCAGCAATTGACGCGCTAAACGCAGCAGAAAAGGCCTTTAATCGTGGACAAGGAACTTGGCCAACCATGAAGGTGAAAGATCGTTTAAAGTGTTTGGAGACCTTTGCTGGAAAAATGAAAGAACATCGCGAACAAGTAGTCGAATTATTGATGTGGGAGATCGGAAAGAACAAAGCGGACTCCTATAAAGAATTTGATCGTACGGTTGATTATATTTACGATACGATTGAGGCCTATAAAAAGCTAGACCGAAAGAGCGCTAAATTTGACAAACAAGCAGGAATTCATGCGCATATTCGTCGTGGTCCTCTGGGGGTTGTTCTGTGTTTAGGGCCCTACAATTACCCTTTAAATGAAACCTTTTGTTTACTGATTCCGGCCATTATCATGGGGAATACAGCCATTTTCAAGCCCGCAAAACACGGGGTTTTACTGATTACTCCGTTGCTCAAAGCTTTCCATGAAAGTTTTCCTCCCGGTGTGGTGAATATTGTTTTTGGTCGCGGACGTAAAATCGCTTCCCCAATAATGGAAACAGGAAAAATAGATGTTTTAGCCTTAATTGGGCATTCAACCTCTGCTGTTGCTTTACAAGACTTGCACCCCAACAAAAACAGACTACGTTTGGTGTTAGGTCTAGAGGCAAAAAACCCTGGTATTATTCTTCCTGATGCAGATTTGGATTTAACCATCAAAGAGTGTATTTCTGGGACCCTTTCTTATAATGGTCAACGTTGTACTGCCCTTAAAATGTTGTTTGTGCACGAGTCTATTGTGGATGAGTTTAATTCGCGTTTTGCGAAAGCAGTGGATAAACTTACCTATGGTTTACCTTGGGATGATGGCGCCTTTTTAACGCCATTGCCAGAGCCCAATAAACCAGCCTATATCCAGGAATTGATTGCCGATGCCAAAGCGAAAGGCGCTAAAGTGCTCAACAAAAAAGGAGGGAAGTTAACGCATAATTATTCTTATCCGGCGGTTTTATATCCGGTAACAAAAGAGATGAATGTTTACCACGAAGAACAGTTTGGTCCAGTGATACCAGTCATGTCCTACAAAGACATCAATGAACCCTTGGACGTAATGGCTGCCTCAGAATATGGTCAGCAGGTGAGTTTGTTTGGGCGCGATATTCGTAAAATAGGCCCTTTGGTCGATGTATTGGCCAATTTGGTTTGCCGCGTGAATTTAAATTCTGCCTGCCAACGTGGACCAGATGTTTATCCGTTTACGGGAAGAAAGAATTCAGCAGTAAGCACGCTTAGCGTTTTTGATGCCTTGCGTTCGTTCTCTATCCGAACGTTTATCGCAGCAAAAGACAATTCATACAACAACGAGATTTTAGATGCATTGATGGATTCAAAAGAATCTAACTTTGTGAATACAGAATACCTGTTGTAGGCTAAAAATACTGACCAATACCAAAGACGATCCCTTGTTGGTCGACTTTTCCAAGCGAAAACCCGTAGTCAATCCTGAACACAGCATTGTAGATTTATTTATGGATAAAACGAATGCCTATGCCACTGTAGGCATGGGCATTCTTGTTTTTAATAGATCCTTTAGTGCATAGCCCGACGGCCGTATTCCAGCTACATCGACAAAGAGATTGGCCTGCATGGCGAACCATTTTCGTTCAAATAAACTTTGACGGTACTCACTGTTGATGACCCAAAGGGCACTTCCTCGTTGGACTAAATTGCCACTCCCACGTACATTACGGTTGTTGTCGATCGCAAAGGGTGGGAAGGGAGTGTCAATGTTTTTTGCATAGCCAAGCTTTACACGAAGGGCCAAATTTCCCATCGATTTAATTCGTTTAAAATAGGTTGTCTGATTTTCTATGGAGTAAAAGGTGTTGTTATTTGTGATGGTTTTTCCCCATACATGAGCAAAAATTAGTTGGTTTTTCCAGCCGCTATTGAAATAGTAATAGGGAACGAGTGCATCATAATCATACCCCACTTTTCCGATCAATTTAGTGGTGTTGAATTTTTCTGGTGCACCCATTAAGCGCTCACCATGACTAAATGCATAGCGTTCCCCAAACCATCCAATACCCACATAAAGCTTACTTTTTAGGTTCAGCTCTTTGCCAAAACTTGTTTCGATAGATTGTATACGGTAACGATAATTCGCTTCTAGCTGGTCTTGCTGGATGGGTTCTAAGGTTTCGCTTTGTTGGGCAATAAATTTTAACTCATGCTTGGCAGAAATGAAATTATTATTTTCGAGGATGAGACCAAAGCCAGCAAAATTATTGCGTCGATAAAACGCACCTACCGTATAACCTTTTCCGATAAAATTGTGGTCGGTCACGCCAAGATGATAGCCGAGTTGATTTTCAAGGGTTTGCCATAGATCTACCGCCGGAATAAGGGTTTTGTTTTCCTCAACATGTATGATAAGTCGTTTTCCGTTCTCTTCTAAGGAATAGTAGGCATGACTAATGGCGGGTTCTCTGATGAGACGAATCATGTCTTCGGCCAAGATCAAGCTGTCGATTGGACTATTGTTGTCAAAGCTGAGTAGTTTCTTTAAATATTGTTCTTTTGATTTCTTTAGCCCTTCAAAAGTAATGGATTCGATAAGACGATCTTGTGCCTTTATGCTTGCACAGAAGAGCAAAAAAAGTAGCAATAGTGCATTGTGCATATCAATTCAGTAAAGCCCTTAAACCAATGTTAAACGATTGCCCAATGCCGCTGTCTTTCCCCCGTATAAAGTTAGCGTACAAGAGTTCTAGGTTTAGGGTTTGATTCAGTTGAAATTTTGCGCCCCCGCCAAGGGCAGAGTAGTCCTGTGAAAAGCCATTGTTGATGGCAAACAAATTGTAGTGTTGCGCCAATAGCAGGAGGGTGGTGTTGGGTGAGGGGAAATAACTAAAGAAGATGCCCGGACTAATGCCAAACGAATCATTGGCAAAGCTGTTCTCTTTCTTTCCAAAATTGTATTGGGTGTTTATTTCCGTATAAATTTGTACACTTCCATTGGGGACAAGATAATCGTAGAAAAATCGATTCTGAAAGGTTTTCCCTTTTTGGTCTAAAAAGATCCCGTTCTGGGTTTCTGCTCCCGAGAAAACAGGAAAGCTAAGGGAAGATTGGATGGCAAAGCGCGCCCATCGTTTAAAGGGAGTAAACTTAATGGCCGGTGCAATACTGGATAAACCAGAACGATTGTGGGGCTCACCAGCAAAAGAAAACGGTTTGAGAATGCCTTTTCCGTTAATGGTGTTGGAACGGTATTCCACTAACACGCCCACATTTAAACGATCAGAATTACTTACTCCAGTAAAAAGGTCAAGGGTGGAGGTGAAAAAATTCTGTCGCGGAAATGTAATGGTGTTTTTTTGGTCATCGATTCCCCGTGTTTGGGTATAGAGGTTGTTGAACCATTTGATGTCCCATTGCCCTTTACGGAGGAATTTAGAAGGGGTGTAGGTTTGAATGTTTGAGCTTTGTTGATCAATTTCTTCCGATTCAATTTGAGCAGTTAAAACGAAGGGAATAAATAGAAAGCAGACAAAAAGTGTTTTCATTTATAGGTAAGATTGGTAAGTTTGAGTACTTTAAAGGTAGGAAAATTAATTCACCCATGTGGAAATCATTTTTCACCATATTCCTTGCCCTCTGCCTCTTTTCCAATTGCTCTCCCTTGAAGCAGTATTCAAAAGATAGCTATGCCTGGGCAGCCCCCGAAATTGAAAACTTTGTCGCTCAAGACAGCACAGAAGATTATCCCGAGAATTCCCTCCTCTTTGTGGGTAGTTCGAGCATTCGTTTGTGGAATACACTAGCAGAAGACATGGCGCCTTACCCGGTCATTCAGCGCGGCTATGGCGGAGCGCATTTACGGGATGCGATTTTTTATACGGATAAGCTTCTTGGAAAGCACCAACCTACAATGATTATTGGCTTTATTGCCAATGACATCAAGGGCGTAGCCTAAGATAAATCCCCCCGAAAAGTAGTACGTCTTTTTCGGTTTTTTCTGAAACAGCTGCGCCAAACACATCCCGAGATCCCTTTTTTGTGGGTAGAAATTACCCCCACCAAAAGTCGTTGGAAACAATGGCCCGAAATTAAAACGGTGAATGAAAAAATAAAAGCTTACTGTGCCAAAACACCCAACCTCCATTTTGTGGAAACAGCTGAAGCTTTTCTCACCAAAGAGGGCTTACCTAGAACGGAACTCTTTGTAGCAGATCAATTACACCTTAACCCTCAAGGCTATGCCCTGTGGAGTAGTCTCATTAAAAAAGAAATTGAACAACACTTAGATTAAGCGGCTTTTTCCATGCTGCGCAGCACCCAGTAGGGAATTGCGTTAAAGAAAATCCACAACAGTTTGTAAACGCCCATTACGAGATAGAGGTCGCGCTTGAAGGCTACTAATGTTCCTCCATAAAAGTGCTCATGTAGCGCAAAGACCTGATCCGTAAAAAAGAGTAGGATAAGCGAAAACAACAGCAAAACAAAAAAGTTGAGTTTGGTGCATTGCCATAAAAAGGCTTTTAATTGTGCTAGTGTCATAGATCTTTTGGTTTAGATAAAGTTAGGCAATTTTTTTGTTTTCTGGCGCGCGTTTGTAACGCGTGGCCTATTAATGCAAACAGACCTCACTAAAGGAGTAACAAAAGGATAAGGTCTCCAAAAAGAGTTAAGTTGCTGTGTAGCATAGAACAGATTTAGTTTAACTTATTCAACCTAGAAATATTCGGCACGCGTTACAAACGCGCGCCAGGCGGGTTTTACACACTAACGTTTCAGTTAAACACAGACCTTTTTTATATTTACTTAATTTCGATTTAGCGATTAAACCGCTATTATTTTTATACATTTTTACCTACTGGCTTTTTTCCGTTAAACGCTATGCTGTAATTCAATTTCAGGCATTTCGTCATAAGTTCTTCCGTTCAAAATTCTGCCATTTTTCTTTTTGTTTTTTCCGCCCCATTGTTTGAAAAAGAAGGCAACGTCTGACTTTTCACATTGCTCATGTATATCAAGTACCCAATCGGCATCCATTGGTCTCGGATTATGTCCGCTTTCTCCACCAACAATAACCCAATCAATATTTTCAAGATTCATATTTGGAAGTGGTGCGATTAGAGGTTCTAATGATAGGAATTTAACCCTTGCGTTTGTCTCTCTCAAAAAGTCAATTCGATTTTCTACTTTTTGTTCCTCAACAGAAACACCCATCCAAATATTGTGAGTCCATTTTAATTCTTGATGAAGTTTTTTTAGTCTTTCAGCTTTTTTGGTTAAAACTTGAAAAACATGTTGCGGATTTTCATTCATTACCTTAAAAACCTTTTTTATAAATTCAAGGGGAATTTTTTCGTGAAATAAATCACTCATTGAGTTTACGAAAACAATTTTTGATTTCTTCCAAGTGTATGGCGTTTTCAATGCGTCATCGTGAGTCCTAACTTCAAAGTTATCTTTGTATTTCTCAACACCCATAGCTTGCAGTCTTTTAGACATTATTTCCGCATAGCAAAATTTACAGCCTTGAGATACTTTGGTGCAACCAGTTGTTGGATTCCAAGTCATTTCTGTCCATTCTATACTTGATTGTGCCATTTTACTTTGAGATTATTTTATAAGTTACAATATTATCTTTTCTAAAAACATTTACATAATTTAAGAAAGGTGATTTCCCCTCATATTCCAATTTACCTTGTTTTTTCATTAGCTTTAATAAATCATCTGCGTGTTGTGGAATATGTCCATTTGAATAAGTGTACATTAAAACAGCTTTATTTGTAACGGTTTTTCTTTCTAAAAGCTTGGTCTCTAATTCGTTTTTAAATTTCTCAACTTTTGTCATTTTTTGTCCCTCAAACATATCGAGTTGAATTTTACTTATATCCTCATCAATGTCAAAATCAGCTTCTCCGTTTAAGTTATTTCTTTTCCAAGCTATTTTCAAAAATTTATCAACTGCTGCATAATTCTTTGCCCCAAATATGATTCCATAAATATTTCTCTTTTTCTTTATTGAGAAAGGAAATAATTTTAATTTCGAATTTTTTGGAAGTCGTGAATTGATTTTATTATAAACCAAACGATGCATATTTCGATATTCCTCACTTTCCAACTCTGCAATATCTATTTCTAAAGCTTTTTTAAATTCTTCTGTCATTCCATATCTTCTAAAAAAAGAAGATGACACAAAATAGATAAAATCAGTTGTATTTTACCTTTCAAGTTCATCAATATATTCTTGGGAAATAAATTTCACACCGTTTTGGTCTAAATAGACTAATGAGGGATATTCTTTAATTGTTGGAATTAATTTGAAGAATAATTCTTCTGCATCTTCATTGTAATAGTTTACAGTAAGGAAATATTTGAATTTTGGATTTTGAGAAATGAAATCTTCACAATTCTTTTTGAGTAGGTCAAATTTATTCTGTGCTTTTCTATTAGGCTCAAATTCATTGAAGTGTAAAACAATTTTAGTTTTAAAAATATTACCTAAATGCTCATTTATTTTAGTTAAAAGACGAATTGGGCTACCAGCTATATTATTTGAATCATAACCTGGTCCAGAAAAAAAGTCAAATATATGAATCTCGCTAAAGTGAGCTTGTGGCAAAAATGTTGGAATCCAAGCTTGAGCATAATCCTCAAATATTTCGAGTTTTGTTATTGTTCCACTATCAAAAGGTTCAGAATGTATGTTTTTTACACTCATTTTAATTTATGTTCGGATGTTTCTTTAGCTTGTTGCCAACTACTGTATATGCACACCTTCAGGTGTATTTATCTCCGTTATATTTTCATTTTGTTCCACAATATTTCCCAAATCGACATGTATTGTTGAACTTTTTGATTTGTATAATTCATCCGTAAAGCGAATTTCTTTCTGTGGGAAATGATTATTTTTAATGCCATTGAATATTCTATTTTTCTGACCCCGCAATCAATTCAACATCATTGTCACTAAATGCACCCTAGTTGCTTGCTGTATTTCGCTCTGAGGCAGCTCATTTAGCCTTACCCTTCTTTTTGTGAATTTTATGGGCGTGACAATTACAGGAGCATTCGCAAATGCTGTTTTAACTATAGGATGTGATGATTGATTGCCGAATGCCGGCCATAGGTTTTCCATGGGTATAGAACAGATTTGGGTGCTGTTTCAATTCAAATATAGTAAAAAACAGAAAACCCCTCAAAAGAGGGGTTATGTATATAACGATAAGAAGGAAACGTTAGGCCTTCTTGATCAAGTCAACGAGGTAGTCTCCTACGGCAGAAGTTTTTTGTGCTTCTCCACCATTGGCAAGGTCTTCGGTTACAAAGCCGTCTGCAAGGGACTGGTCAACAACTTTGCGGATCAACGCGCCTTCTTCGTGCAAGCTAAATGACATCTCTAACATCATTGCTGCAGATAAGACAGTCGCTAATGGATTAGCAATGTCCAAGCCTGTTGCCTGTGGGTAAGAACCGTGGATGGGCTCATAGAGGGCATTGTCGTTTCCAACAGAGGCAGAGGGCATAAGTCCCATAGAGCCAGAAATGACTGAGGCTTCATCGGTTAAAATATCGCCAAAGAGGTTTTCGGTAATCAATACGTCATAGCTGTTGGGCCATTGCACTAAACGCATGGCGACGGCATCGACCAATTCGTAGGACACTTCTACTTCTGGATACTCTTTTTCCATGGCTTGTACGGTTTCTCTCCACAAACGCGAGCTTTCCAATACGTTGGCCTTGTCCACACAGCACAAACGTTTTGAGCGCGTCATGGCCAATTCAAATCCTTTTTTCGCCAAACGAATGATTTCTTCGCGGTGATAAGTACAGGTGTCAAAGGCGGTATTGCCGTCGTTTAAACGACCGCGTTCTCCAAAATAAATCCCTCCAGTTAATTCGCGTAAGAACACCAAGTCGGTGCCTTCAATACGCTCTTGTTTCAACGGAGATTTATCGATGAGGGAGGGAAAGGTAAAGGTTGGACGCACATTGGCATATAAGCCTAGTTTTTTACGCATACTCAACAAGCCTTGTTCTGGACGAACTTTGGCCGAGGGATCGTTGTCAAAACGCGGTAAGCCAATGGCGCCAAAGAGCACTGCATCTGCTGCTTCGCAAATGGCGTGGGTTTCGTCGGGGTAGGGGTCACCTACCGCATCAATGGCCGCTGCTCCAGTAAGGGCGGGCGACCAGTTGATGTCATGGCCAAATTTTTCGGCGATGGCATTACTCACCTTTACGGCTTGATCAATAATTTCTGGTCCAATGCCGTCTCCGGCTAAAAGGGCGATGTTTAGGTTCATATTTATAGAGATA
>Ga0209199_1006284_pt1 | contig 10050 bp, 14 predicted proteins | sample COGITO_mtgs_1105_7_FD_184805 | JGI IMG/M metagenome (GOLD analysis project Ga0209199, IMG submission 184805) | Pelagic marine microbial communities from North Sea - COGITO_mtgs_110523 (SPAdes) (version 2) | ecosystem: Environmental > Aquatic > Marine > Epipelagic ...
AGTAGAATTAAAAAGAAGTAAAGAATAATTAACATTAAAACACAAATAAAATGACAGAAGAAGTATCAAAATCAGAATTACTAAAAGAGATTCTAAAGTTAATGCCACTAGATGAGGTTATAGCCAAGTTAGACGAATTAACAGAAAGCGGTAACCAAAAAGCTATTGAGACGAGGTTAAAGTTTAGTATTGGAGGAGTTAACATAGACTCAGTACAAGAGGAAACAAACGAAGAGATTATTAACAGGCTGAAAGGCTTAGTAAAATTTACAGATGAATAAAAAAACAAGAGGAGGTAAACGAGCTGGAGCAGGAAGACCCAAAAGTATAATTAGAATTGTAGAAGACACAGACTTCACTAACCTGAAACCTAGAGAACTAAGAAGACTAGCACAGTTGATAGTAGACAATATAAACAAATACAACCTACAAAGCATTGAATACGTGCTAAGTTTAGCCTTTGGTAAAGCAGGTGTTAAACAAATTGTAAAAAGAGAGCCTTTAAACTTTAAACTAAGAGGCTTTTTTGAGTAATTAAAGAGACCTTAGTTAATCGCTGAGGTTTTTTCTTTTAAAGTAACAACAGTTAATGTCCCTTTACCGATATCTTCGGTTGTTAGAAATTTATTACTTTTGAAAAAAAATAAGATAGTCTAATGCACTTAAGATTGTTTTTAATACTTTTAATAAAAATTGATTATGAAAAAAACACTATTTATTTTAACTTTAATCTTATCATTTAAAAGTTTTGGTCAAGTTGAAGCAATAACAGAAAAAGGAGATACTATTTATGTGTATGCTAATGGAACTTGGAAAAATAAATTAAAACCAACAAAAACAGATTTATTAGATTTAAATGTAAAAGCTATTGTTGAAGTTGATGAATTTACGAATAAAAAAACTGTAAGTAGTGAGTCTTGGAGAAACTTTGGAACATCTACAACAAAAACAAAACTTTCTGGAAGTACTTCTTTTTATAGTAATGGAATTTATGGAGTTACTTTAACTCTTTCTGCAAATTTAGGATGTATGTCTCAACAGCGGTCAACAATGAAAGTAAAACTTTCAAATGATGAAGTAATTGAATTTGTTCAACTCAGTAAAACCGATTGTGGAAGTTATATAAATGCTATTTTTATTCCGATAGCAAAAGCCGATTTCAAGAATAAAAATTATTTAAAATTAATGAAAGAAAACGTTGAAACATTGAAGGAATTTGATTGGGTTTCAATGAGAATTCAAGGAACAGAATATTATACTGACATTCTTCCAAGAAAATCAAAAAAAATGAAGAAACCCGAACAATTTTTTAGACAACATTTTACTGCAATTGATAATAAATTATAAAAACTATGAAATTAGAAAGTTTATAAAGAATTAAGACAGACTTAAAATAATTTAAGAAGCCCTTTCAGAAATGTGAGGTTTTTTTTAATTGAATTCTACTAATATGACATTATACGAGTTTAATCTTTTTTCCCGATAAGTTTATTAGTTGCAAATAGTATTTAATTTAATTATATTTGATAATAAACTATACTATGAAAAAATTATTATTCCTTTTTTTTACTTTAACAGTATCTAGTTACACGTATTCTCAAGTAACTTCATTTAACAACCTACCAATATCAAGGGTGCTTATATTTAACCCGGATGACCACAAAGTCATAGCGGATGCTTTAACTGTACCCGCAGGAAAACTTTGGTATATTCAGCAAATTGGACCTGTTGGTTATAAAGCCTATGTAGCTATTAGTGATGATTATCCTCCATTAACGGCTAGTGAAGGTGGTGTTCTTCCTGAAGGCACTAAAGTTTATAAAAGTGCTAATAGTAGTGGTGTGGCTATAAACATCATAGAATATGATTTAGACGCACAAACCATCTCTCTCAATACAAATGATATAAAGTTAGATAACAAAATGCAGTTATTTCCCAACCCAACAAACTCAAGACTTTCTTTAAATTCTGAAAAGGATTATAATATAGAAGTATTTGATTTGAATGGTAGAAAAATAATGGAAGCACAAGGCAATAATCTTGATATGTCCAACCTTTCAAAAGCAACGTATATTGTAAAAACATTTGACAAAGCAAGTAAGGAAACATACTCATACAAGGTTATAAAGAATTAAAACATACTTAAAATAATTTAAGAAGCCCTTTCAGAAATGTGAGGGTTTCTACTTTCAAAGTAACAACAGTTAATCTTCCTTTGCCTATAAGTTCAGTTGTTAGAAATTAATTATATTTGATAAAAAACATTTATTATGAAAAAACTATTATTTATATCAGTTATGCTATTTACCTTGATTGTTTATTCTCAAGGGTTAAATAAAACAAAAAATGGCTATACTAAAGTTGTTGAAGTTGAGTTAAGTAAAAAAGAAATACATCAAAAGGTCAATGAATGGATTGCTATAAACTACAAATCAGCTAAAGATGTAATTCAATTAAATACTGAAGACAAAATAATAGCAAAGGGTAATTTTTCATTACCCCTTAATGTATCTAAATATGTTTTTAATTATTCAATCAATAATTCTTTAACTTTTTCCATTAGAGAAAAAAAGTTTAAAATAGATTTAATACCTAACAGTATGTCTTATAACGGTTCTGAAGTTGGAGCAGAATCATTTAAGCAGTTTCTTGAGCCATTTGAAAGTATAGATACATTTACTGAATATCAACTCAAAGCAGCTTATAAAATATATTTAGGGATGGGCTATTCTGAAAAAAAGAGTAAAAAGAAAGCTGAAAAATTACGCTCAACAACAAAAGACACTTATGATGATTATTTAAAAAATCTACCAAATTGGAATGAGGAAATTAAATTAACATTTCAAAGTATTGAGGATTTTGTTAACAAGAAAGGTTCGGATGACGACTGGTAGAAAACACCCATCATATTAAACACAGAACCTCCTTTAAAGGGAGGTTTTTTCTTTTACTAAACAATCTCAATCTGAAACTCTATTAGCAATTTATTGATGCTTAAATCTTCATTTTTAGATAGCATAAAACAACCTCTTCCTTTAACTATAAGTTCATTTGTTAGAAATTAATTATATTTGAAAAAAGCTATTATGAAAAAACTAATACTATTTTTTATATTAATATTTATTTCAATGTCTGTTTTTAGTCAATGGTCATATAAATCAAAAAGTACTGATTTTGGTGGGAAATATAAGGTTGCTTGGGAGGTTGGTTATGGTGGGGAATACCCTTACAAAAATGCATCCTTGAATATAGTAAAAAATCAAGGTAGTTCAAAAGTAAAAATTTATATTTCTGATGCAGGTTATTCAGGCTGTAATAATCTATTCTTGTATTTTAAGTTTAATGGTGATGAGAATTTATATGCTTCAAACTCTGTAAGTTCAGGGACTAATAATGATGCTTGGTTTTTGAATAGATTGAATGATATTGAGATTTTTCAACTTTTACAGAAATTTAAAAAGCATAAAAATTTAAGTGTTAGAGTTGGAAGTAGCTGTGGTTATATGGATTATAAATTTAGTCTAAAAGGAGCAACAAAATCAATTAACTATGTAGTTGGTCAAGATTATTTTGATAAAGAGCAAGAAAGAGAACTTAGAAGAATAGAAATAAGAAAAAAGTTTGACGCTACTCAGGATAGTATTAATGAAATAAAAAGAATAGAAAAGAATAGAAAAGATAGTATTTCTAATAAAGAGAAACTAAAAAGATATATTCATTACAAAACCATTATGGATAAGTATGAAGAATCAAGATATAAGTTCCACTTAACGCCATTACGTAAACTTACTTTTTATATGAGCTACCCCGTTGAATGGGATAAAAAATATTATTCTGAATCCGCTTCATTTTTTGTAGTTGATAAAAGCTTCAATAATGATGATTATTTTAAAGTTATATACATTGACGAAAAAGGTTCAGTAGACTATTATCTACAAAATCTTTATAATCTTGCAGAGGTTCAAAGAGATAAAGTAGACGAATTTATAGCTAAGTTTAAAAACAAATAGTTTACAAAGAAATTAAGCCATCACGTAACATCTTCTTTACTTTCTTTACAGTTCCTTGTGATGTACCAGACAGCAGAGCGGTTCTATTAATAGACTCTTTCTCTTTTAAGTATTTTAATATAGACTTAGTAGATGCCTTATTCATAAATACCTCTATACTCTCTTTACTACCAGCAGTTCTACCTACAAATCTACCTTTCTCTTTAGCCTTAGAGATACCTTCTGCCTGACGCTCTTTTATTCTGCTTAATTCAAACTCAGCAAGAGTTCCTAATATACCTATCATCATTTTAGCAATAGGATTCTCTTTACCATCAATAAGAGTTTGTAAGCCTTCTTTAGTAGATACTACATTGATACCTTTAGATGTAAAGTCTTGAATGGTCTGCATAATGTCTAAGGTGTTTCTACCTAATCTGTCAATAGAGTGAACGTGTAACTCTGTTACCTCATTATTGTCTAATAACTTCTTAGCTTCTAGTCTATCTTTAAAAGCAATTGAGCCACTACATAAATCTGTATAGGTTAAGCCATCAAAATCTGCTTGTCTATCTGTATTTTGCTCCTTTGTCGATACTCTAATATACTTTGCTCTCATAATCTGGTTTTTAAGTTCAATGCAAATCTACAAATACTTACTTAATATAGCTAATTTTAGAGTAGGTTATTTTAATTAATACAAGAGAGTAAACATCTATCTCAAATATGGTCATTTAAAAGTGTACCCTAAAAATGGCTTTTGAATACTTTTATAAATTGATTTACTAGCATAACACAGAATTTAGATAACTCTTTTATCTACAGTAGTTTAACCTGTACTATAAGTCTTTTGAATAATTGTTTAAGATTGCGAAACAGCACCATTTTAAGCCATTCTAAGCTTCAATTCTATGTTTAATACACAGACCAAAGCCTTTGATATGAAAGTATTTTTAGGCGATTTAAGAGACTTAATAATTATATCGATAATTCTTGAAATTGTACTCATTTAGACACTCTGGGGCTATAGAAATCTTTAAGAGAACAGGCTCTATAACCAAACTACAGAAAGCTATGGGGCATTCTTCTATAAACGTAAGCTTAACCTACTTAAGAGGTTTAGAGATAACTGAATTGAAGGAGGAAGATATGCCTATGATTTAATCTGCTAAAGCTTTAGAACTTCCTAAAAGATTGTACTCAAAATATGCATTTTTAAGGATTACTTCTCTTTTTTTCCAAGAGTTAATAGTATTTATTATTTCATCCGTGTATCGTTTTTCATAAAATTTATATTCTTTATACAAAGTATCATCTTCTAGAGCATTGTAATTCTCTAATCTGATAAGTAATTTTGCACCTTTTTTGATTAGAGCAAATGGAAGTTGTTTAGAATGCCTATAACTAGTAATACGATTAGAAATTTTCCAAAATCCATTAAATACATATTCATCATCACTTTTTGAAACTTTAAAGTTACTATTACCAAGTTGTATTGTCGTTTTTCCTAGTGTTCTCCCATTTGCATCTAAAACTATTAAAACCCCTTTAATGTATGGGATATATCCAGTAATTGGTAGCTTTTCCAAAACGCTATTTTCGAGGGTCATATAACGCACACCTTTATTCGTTTTTAAAATTTTAAGAATTGGTGCTTTTTTAAAATAATCTGTTTCCCCTTTTATTATACCGCTCGTTACCGCAGACCAATTTCTTCCTTCAAAAATATCATCAGTTTGTTCTCTATACCACTTTCCATATCTGGTATAAGACTCGTTTTTTTCATATTCTTTAATATCATTACTTACGTAAAAAGTTTTAGTTTCTTTTTTTACAAAACCTTTTCGCCATCCAATATTTACGGATGACACTCTTTTTTCTTTTAAAGGATGTGTTGAGGTATTTTCATTAGAAATACTTGGCAGATTTAAAAGAACCTCTGAAGTTTGTTTTAAGGTAGCACCAAGTTTAGCTAAAACAAAGCCAGCAAATTCATCTGCCTCTAATTCTTGTTTTCTTTTTGTAAATAAAGATTTTGGGTTAATTACATCTTTACTATATAGCATTACATCTAATGAATGACCATTAATATGGTGTCCAACCTCGTGAGCAAGAATAAACATATTCGACCAGTATTTATTGTTTCCTTTGGTTAAGGAGTTCATAAAGTCTCTATCGTAAAGAATATAACGCTGCCCTTTATAAGCTACTGCGACGGCATTATTAATATTACTACAAGCTTGTAAAACTGGTTTTTGAGATGTACCAATAACTGATAATATTTTATCTACAGCATCTTGAGCTTCACTATCTGTCGAGAAATTGTTAGCTTGTATAGCTACACACAACTTTAGCGCATCGTTAGTCTGACTAAAAGATTTAAATGAAATTAAAGCAATAAATAAATAAATTATCTTTTTCATAATTCAAATATAACCAATTTTATAAAATTCAATAATATTATAAATAATCCTATTTAAGAGGTTTAGAAATAGCTGAACTGAAGGAGGAGGATATGCCTATGGTTTAAATGATTATTTATTAAGGTGGTTTTTATATATCATTTCACATATTTTTTGCATTTCTTTAAAAACTTTAATATCAAAATGAATTGATTTAGTAATACTTGTTAATACACTAACAGTATTAAACAAGATGTCATTATCTTGTTTATTAATTCGCTCTATTGAATTTATTTTTTTAGTGCCTTGTTCAGAATTGGAGATAATTACTTCTTGCTTTTTATTGTCGATTGCAAATAATAAACTTTTACTCATAAAATTGACTTTTTTATTAATGATAATGACACCTACCATTAGAATTTTTTGTTCTGTTTTTACATCTTCTCCCTTTTTTGGTTGTCCCCGTGCATTGTCTTGTTACACTTTTACTACTTTGTTTGTAATTAGTAGATTTTTTAGCTGCCCTACCTTTACAACAGTCATTACCAACTTTTTTGTTATGAACTTTACAATAGCAACTATTTGATTTACTTCTATTACATTTACGACATAACAGTTGAATATTTGAAACTTTACTGTCTCCACCACAAGAAAAAGGCTTGATGTGGTCATATTCTAAATTTAAGGCACTACCACAACATTGACAAATTCCAACATCTCTTGTAAAAACAATTTGCTTTGTTGATTTAGAAATATATCTACTTTGTCCAAAACTATGGATACTAAAAAACAAAATGGTAAGTAATAAAATTATCTTTTTCATAATAAAATTATTTATGAAGATAAATATAGTAAATATATCACTAACCTACTTTCGAGCTTTAGAAACAGTTGAGTTGAAGTTAAAGGATATACTTAAGGTTTAGTTGTTGCTTTTTTGTTTTTCTCTTCTTCTAATACCTCAACAAACGAAGCACTTACTATGCCAGTAGGAACAGCTACAACTCCTATTCCAATTAAAGAAATAAATGTACCAAACAGTTTACCTCCAAAAGTTTTTGGAAATATTTCTTCAAAACCAACTCCAGTTAATGATGATACAGCCCACCAAAAAGATTCTGTAATACTCGAAAAGGCTTTAGGTTGTTCTGGATTTTCTAAATAATATATTCCAGAAGCTGAAAAGAAAAGCATAATAAAGGCTATGAAAAAAGTTATGTATAACTCTTTCTTTACGTTAGAAACCCCTTGACCTAATAATTCAAAAGATTTACTAAACTTTCCTAATTTTAAGATTCTTGATATTCTAAATAGTCTAAACACTCTAACAAATCTTCCATCAAAGCCAATAATTTTACCAAAGAAAAATGGCAGTATCGATATAAGGTCAATGATTCCAAAAAATGAAAAATTATAACTTTTCTTATTCTTAAAAGCAACAATACTTCTAATGATATATTCTATAGTAAAAATTGCTATCGAAAATATCTCAAAATTTGAAAGATAATTTTTGACTTCTATTGATAGGTCTGGTTCAGACTCTACAACCATTGAGATAAGGTTAAATATTATTAATAAATATATAAACTTATCAAAGAATACTGGGAGTTTTTTCATCCTTAAGTTAATGTATGGAAAATATCCAAATATGATTTATGTGAATTTAATTTAGTAAATGATTTAAATTAAATTAGCTAAAGCTGATTCTACTAATTCCTTTTTATATTTGGTTAAAGTAGATGCTGAAACATCCTCTATTTCATATTTTACGTTTTCTCCATTAATGTTTATCTCAATTGTTTTTTTGTAATTCTCCATAACTAAAGAACAAATACATTTAGTTTGTTTACCATCTACTAATAACTTGAATGAACCTTTAAAATCTTTGTAAACTATTCTATCCAATTCGTTATTGTTAAATTTTGAACTCATAGCCATTATTGTTTTTATAACGTTATAAGCCTTGATTTCATCTGAAGTTGTTACTACTCCCTTACTCGCATTTTTTGATTCTTTAGATTTTAAATTATCGAGAACTTGTTCAATTGATATAGAATTTATTAGCTTAAATATTTTATCACTAATTTTAGGGGAGGTTCTTTTTCCTCCCATTTTATGATTAATTAATTTTATCAACTCTTCATTTGGTTCAGATAGTAGATTAAATAAAGCACTATTAAACCTATCTATAAAATAAGTTTCATTAGCATTATCCAAAATATGAGATAAGTTAATAGTTTTTCTAAAAAAACTTGATAAATTTTCAATATCAGAATCATTATAACTCGTCAAATCAAATTCAAAAAATGGGTCTTTATGAAGAATTTCGTTAGGGTCTTCACTTCTTGAGTAAAATTTATAGATTACTCCATTTGTTAGAATCCCCACTTTAACCTCCTTATTGTATAAACAATATTCATTTAATTGACCAAAGTCTTTGGAAACGTCTCTATTTGTAGGCTTACATTCGATAAGCATATCTGGTTGACTCCCAGAAAGAGTAATAGCCATATCAACTTTTTTGGTTGACTTACCTATTTTAACCGAATATTCGTGTAGGTAGTCATCCATAGGATTATAACCCAATATTTTATTAAAGAAAGGTTCAATTAGAAAATCTCGAGTTTGAGATTCATTACCCCCGCTATAAGAAATAGCTTTATTAAAATCCCAATTACTTAAATCTTTTTTTATTTTTTGAGTTACTTGTTTATTATCCATTCATAGTTTTTTTTATAAAAGTAATAAAAATAATTCTGAACATATCGGACTTATTCTATATTTCCCAAAATTATATTCTATACAAAAAGTGAAAAGAGTTGAAATTATTGGACTATCTTTTGATTTCTAAGGTTTAAAGTACTTCCTTTAAACGTTTTCCTCTTTACATTGATGCACTTACACAACAACGTAAAACACCGTCACTTTAAAACACAAATAATATCTAAAACAACCTCTCCCTTTACCGATAAGTTCATTTGTTGAGAATTAATTATATTTGGAAAAAAGCTATTATGAAAAAATCACTCTTAATATTAAGTTTGTTTGCATTTTTCTCTTGTTCAGAAAAGCAAGATAATTTCTCAAAATACGAATGGATTCAGCATTATGTAGAATATGATGATGAGTTTAATCGTATAGATAAACAAAGATTATTATTCAAAAATGATTCAGTAGTTCATTTTTCGGAATTAACTAAAAAAACTACACGATTCCCATTAATAAAAAAGGATAGTTTAATTATTTTCAAAAAAAAGTTCCAGTCAAGAAACGGATTAAAAAATAAAGATACTCTAATTAATGATACTTTATTATACGATTTTAGGTACTTATTTAATAAACCTTTATTAATATTAAAATCTCCAAAATATGGAAACTACGATGTACTAACTACCTCAAAAAGTAATGCAGAAATAGAAGAATCGAACAACTTTTTATCAATTATTAATTTTAAAATTGGTGGGTTTAAAATTGGAGATTCTATATCTATTCAAAACTTTGAAAATATAGAAAGCTACAAGACTTATGAAAATACAAATCTTTTAGTAGGAAACCCTAAAGGAAACGAAAATATTGAAGTAGAAATTATTGACAAAAAATATATCTATAAAATTACTCAAAAAAATATAGTAAGAAATGAAATTGAAAATATAATTAAA